>Ga0126342_10003087_pt1 | contig 27115 bp, 21 predicted proteins | sample Cyp1metagenome_FD_92528 | JGI IMG/M metagenome (GOLD analysis project Ga0126342, IMG submission 92528) | Coral microbial communities from Lord Howe Island, Old Settlement Bay, Australia - Cyphastrea 1 metagenome | ecosystem: Host-associated > Invertebrates > Cnidaria > Coral ... | reverse complement strand
GGCAAGGTAGTCGAGCCACTCCTCCTGACATCTTGCCCCCAAGAAAACAGCAGTCAGCCCTGTGAAAAACGGAAAATTGCAATTTTTTGGACACGCTTCCTCACCTTGCATCCCTTCTTGTTCTTCCTTCCACGTCCCCCAGCTCTTCCAGCAACTTTTGCTGGAGGCTCAAGTGTGGAGAAAGAAGGCTTCTTGACAGTTTGTTTGTAAATATGCAGGAATGACCGAAAAGCGGGAGTTTCAAAATTGATCTGGGTCTTGGCCATTATGGCTAATCCCTCATTCAAATAAATACGGGCAGTCCGGTGAGCCATCCACCTTCCTTGGACCAAAATCCGATCTAAGTTCTGGTGCTTCTGAAACCACCAAGTAGCACCGCCCCGTCTCAGAGAGTAAGGTTTAAATTGAAAAGACTCTAAGCCAAGTGCAGCTAGGCTTTCAGCAAAAAGAGATCTCCATTTAGCAGGTGAGATAGCCAAGGAAGTAGATGCTGAAGCCAGAGTCTTCCAGTGCTGTACCAAAATAACCCCAGGTTCAACCCCCAAAATAACAGATTCAGCCGCGCCTTGGCGCTTTCCACCTTTTGTGAGCCCAAGGGACACCAGGACTTGTCGATCTTTGGGTGCACACATAATATTGGAGGACTTGAGACCCAGGAGTTCTCCCGAACGAAGCATAGTATAGAAACCCAGAATCAGTGAAATAGCAAACGAATTATGCCCATGGAAAAAACCCCATCCTGCCATTGCATGTACAACGGGCTCAGGAAGAGGAGGGGCCCGATTGGGAATCTCGTTTACTGCCCATGTTTTCAGGAGCCGCCAGGCTCCCGGCAAATGATGCCGAAGGCTAGGCTGTAGGTCCTGTAGACCCGCGAGTGTGTCATTTGCCAAACCTCGCCCAGCCCCTGTACTCCATAAATACTCTAGAAATTCACAAACAATACCATCGAAAAGGTCACGCTTAGTAGGGATGGGGATCTGCTCTTGCTTAAGAAAGGAGAAAAAACCAGCAATGGCCTTCTGATAGCGCTTTCGAGTGGCGGGTTGCACGGTCAGGTCTTGTAGAGTTCCTAGTTCCTTCCTCTGTCTCGCTCGTGCACTGGCCTCCGGTGCCTCAAGAATTCTACGCTTTGGCATGACGAAATTTGGAGCGCACCTGCCTGCCCCATCGACTGGGTTTGTCGGCAGGATTTTGCTCAGTGTGCACGTAACCCCAAAGGGGGTGAATGCCAGAGGCGAGAATCAGTGCATTGATGCGAGACATGACACGCCTGAGCTTTCGGGAGCTGCTACGCCCTCGACTCAAAGCGTGAAGACAGACTAGGCTGTCCGTCAAATGAACCAATCGAACTCTGTGATGACCCGCGTGTTCCACCCTCCACCGAAGCGCTGTCAGGATCGCCCGCAACTCCAAACCATTGATATGGTCACCTCCACGGCGCCACTTCCATCCCGCGATAATCTTCCACCTCCAACATTTTGCCGGAACAGTTGCACGCAGCCTAGCAAACTTTCCCATCTGGCTTGTAGGGGTGGTTAGCAAAATGTCTTCACCTTTGACTGAAATAAGGTTGGCAAGTTTCCTAGCCAATTCAAGACTGGCATCCTCCCCTCGCCCTGCTGGTGGGTTCAAGGGTAAACGAAACAGCCTACCTTGAGCAGTGGGGCAAGCCCCTGCGCGTGAAAGATTCAAGATCTCCTGAGGGGAACGATAGGCCGTAAGCCCCAAACGGCCGAATAACTGATTCAACAAACAGCTCACGACGATAACACTCCAGGTGTTACCCAGGAGGGTAAGTCTACAGTCATTGTACTCTTCTCCCTTCTGCTTGGACTTCGGTAGGCAGCCGGCTGTGTAGTTCAAAGGAAAACCGAGCATCAGTTCACGCTCACCAACGTCTGGCAGTCGAACGAGGTTGCGCTTGTTAACCAGACAATTGCTAGTGCAATATTGATATGGCGGAAACCTGTACTTATCATTGGTCCATCTGCTGAGTTCCTCCAAGGAGCATTGCTGTACTCCCGCCGGCTTTCGTCCAGGTGTGGGCCGGGGCCGAGCCGTAGTAAAGGTGGGGAAAGACTTTTGAGGGTCGACTTTCACCCACCCCGCACGAATCACCTCTCGCAAATCCTGGTTGCCTTCGAGATAGAGTTCCCGCACACCACCATCCGTTCCTTCTGTCAAGGTGTAACCACTCATGTCAACCAGCTCCCAGTTGCACCAATACAACCGCGGTCGGTGACACCAAGTCAAAGTGCCAGCATCGCACCGGACATGTTCTTCACCGATCCCTTGACTCATGATCTCCCAGTCACCTCGATCCATCGACGCGACAGACTCCATCAAGACAAACACAGGGCACCACGCAAAGAAACGCTTGACTTCGTCTCTGATCCGAGGAACTTCTTGGAACAAACAGGAACGCTCGTCTTTCAAGGCCCCGCGGCGGTCAGCATTTAACCCACTCACACCCTGGCAGGGTGGGCCGGCGCCGATCAGGACCAGGGTAGTTTGTGAAAACCGAGTGCTCCATTGTCGAACTTGTTCGCTCTCAATTGAGGTGACATCAGGGTAATGCAACACCCCCGGATAATGCCGCTCCACCACTCGCCGGGCTGGTTCATGCCGCTCCACAGAGACATAACCCAAAACCGGGACGGACAGCAACTCCAGCGCCACCCGCAATGCGCCGATGCCATCAAACAAGCCGATGGCCAAAATCCCGCCAGAGGTAACTTGTTCAGGGAACTGACCCCGCAAGCCCCCCTGCGCGATGGAGCGACCCACCACGGTGGTGCCCGACGATGCGCATATTCCCCCGCCTGAAGTCGAAGCGTCACTGCAAGTAACCACAGGGTGTACATCCAGCCTGAAGTCAAGCTTCGCCAGGGGAAACATCCCCAGGAAACGCAACACCTCGAGACGGCAGTGATCAGGGGTTGCCTTAAAGTGAGGACCCCCCGCATTGTAGCTTTCAATGTGCCGCCAGACACCGTTGAGGCTCCCCAGGAGAGCCCGTCTGAACATGCTGACATATACCAAGCCCCCACAAACGACCTGCCACTGTCGCTGACTAGCACGTGGAGCCTGACACAACTGGAGAGCCAGAGACAAATACTTGCCCAGCTTTTCCTCGCGTGGGAGGGCAACACCCACCTGACCATCAATAGTTGCACCTTGCATTTCACAACGAAGCGACCTTTCCACGGCCTTCTTGACGTTCCGGGGGACATCCCAGCGCTCATATTCATGGCGAAGTGCCAGCACACCCGGCGCTGTAGTGCCCTCCAGGTCAGTCATCATAGTTGCCTCGACCCGCTCCAGGAGGTCGTAATTGTCCAGATAAACTCTCCAATTGGGTTTCCCCGTGCTGAAGGCTCGGTCTTTCCGCAGCTCTTGTTCAGGGGCATTTTGCTCCCCGGCTAGATCAGGTTGGTGTTCCCTGCTCCAGGCCACAAGATTGCGGTGCACGTGCTGTGCGAGGCTCACACTGTTTAAAAACCCCATCGGCAAAACAGTGGATGCCAAAAAGACCCTCTTTCCCCGCAAGTGCTCTGGCAGCACCCCATCAGGGACAGCCTTGTTGAAAGCCAAGAATTTTCTCCATGTCAGTGGCACTTTCATAGTGTAGAAAAAACACTTCACATCCTCAGAGCTGATAAGCAAGTGTTCACTTGGTTGCAGAAAGAAAGGGCTCATGCTACCCCAAGATGGTAGAGTATCCACGTCTCCAGACAACGGTAAACACAGCGCATTCAGAGGAATAAGATTCATGATTAACCTAAAAACCTCCGTTCCATCAGAGGTCCACTCCTCCTTGGACACTCCGAAGAGGCCATTGAGGAGGGGCGCGTCACCCACGTGAAAGACTTCTGATTCCTCCAGCCAACAACATACCCCCGTGGACACCAATCCAGTGCAGACTGCCTCCCACGAAGAGTCCTCCACCATGACTCTCGGAGCACGCACTGGGGCCCATTCAGAGGGTGGCTTGAGGTAGTCATCGAAATTGAGGACATAGTGCCTGCACCCTAGGCTACAGACATCCTCTAGCGGAACTCTGCCGATCTCAGCAGGCAGGGCAGGAGCAACATTGTTCCAGTTAAACCATCGTCCCACCTTGACTTCATCTCCACGATAGTCAATGGTCTTTACTTTGAAAAACTTTGCCCAGTCCAGCTCCACCAAAGGTGCCGTCAAACCACAGAAAAAACTCACATGTGAAAAAAGTTCACCGAGGCAAACACTTTGACAATGATTCGGCGGCTCATCATTCAGCACTTCGTTTCCCCAAAGTGAGTTCAGGGACATACACAAGCAGATACACCAAGAGAGTTCATTACCGGTGAGGTCATGCTTTATCTCCAACAAAATCTCCCTAGAAGTGGGTAAAGGAAAAATAGACCTAGATCCACCTTTACCCGTGGCCTGGCTGCAAAGCGGTAACACTTCCAGGAGTTTGTTAGACAAAACATGACCAACAGTTCCCAAGGTGAAATCCCCAAGGTTCAAAAGCGTATCCATTTTTCTCGGAGAGGCGCAAAAGTCGCGCTGCATCGGTTCGAAGCTCGCAGAGCCGGTCGGCCCATCAGCCTCTCCTTCTCCAAGTTGAATTCTTCCTTCTCCAGACTTCGCTGAAGGCCCATGCACTGATTGCGAGGACAGCTCATAGGGCAGCCCTTGAGGGTGCCGCTGCTGCGCCCCAGCGCCAAGTTCATAGCAGGGCTGAGGGGCCATTTCCGTCCCCCTCTCATATCGCCCGATCTCCCACAGGCTGGCGCATTCACTTTCCTTCCCAGGAGTGCATACTCCCGCCATTTGGGACTGCTTCTCTGCAGCCTCTCTGATCTTTTCAGATTTCAGTCCTTCTTCTTGTTGGGGTCTGCCTTCCCCCCACTTCCTTTTGATCCTTTCCGATCCCTGTCTACATTCTGGCCTGGCTTGTCCTTCCCTTCTCCTTTTCCTCTGCCTTGCCCTTTGTTTCCCTTGCCAGCGCGTCCATCGGGAAACCCTGAGTAGTACCGAGCCTTTGACTCCGCATAGAGCTCCTTTTGTGCCGCAGCAGCTTCCGGCACCGCTGTAAGCATCACCGAATCGGGTGGTAGAACTTCGAGTCTCTGGGACACCGACCAGTGGCTTCCCGATAGACTTTGTTCTATCGATTTGATCCGTTGTGTGATCACATCGGTGGCCGAGGCCACTTTCCCTCTCACCAAGCTGTCCAGGCAGTGGGACAGGGTCAGCAGCTCCCGCAGAGTGGGGCCAGAGGCCCTTTTCTGGAGGTTCTGCCGAAGGTATGCTACCGCCACCGGGTGCAAGGTGTTGGGGCGATCCTCCAACCCAACCTCTTGGAGGAGTGTCGATCTCATCTGCGACATTGCTTGTGCCGTGAGGGCACCGGGGAAATGCTCCGCAATCACCCGCACCTTGGACGCGGTCTCGAAGATGCTCTCTTCGGCCGTCTCGCCATCCTCGGAGCTGCTTCTCTTGCTCTCGCTCCCGGAATCGCTCGAGGAGCTTCTCTCTGACCGCCTCCTCAGGTGTTTTCTTGCTCTCCTCACCACCCGGTTTCGTATCTTGTCTCTGGGGTCCAGGCCTGTTCCCTGGAAAAGTGCCTTTACCTCTTTCTGGTTGGCCAGGCGGGGACGCGTGCCATCCATCCTTTCCTCCTCGCCTGAGGTCTCTGCTCTGCTCTTGCTGCTGTCTCTTCTCTTCTTCTTCTTCTTTACTTTCTTTTCCTTTTTCTTTCTCTTCTTCTCTTTTTGATCTGATCCTTGACCGCGCCCCTCCTCTGGAGCTTTCCTTTTCCCAGGGGCCTCTGGAACCCCCGCCAACTCTGCCGCTCTCGCCCTCAAGAGCGCCATCTCGTCCACGTCTGCGTCCACTCCTGGAGCTTCTGTCACCTCCAGGTTTTTGACCCAAGGATCTTCTTCTGCCGCGGCCTTCAAGGGGCGTGCAACCTGGATGTGAACGAGATCGTCGGCGACCTCCTCTCGATTGCAACCTTGATGACATAGGTGACACCGAAGCTCGGTACCCCAATGCCCTGTGTGGTACTTCAACAGCTCCTCGCTGGTAGTACCTGTTGGCCGCAGCTTCAAGTTCGTTGAGCCACCAGAGATCTCCACCCCCGTCACTTTCCCAGCAACCTGGAGGGGGTGATGGTAATAACTCCCCTCGATGACAACTATCCCAGGAGCTTTCTCCAACTCCCGAGGGTCCAGCCGGTGCAAGGTCACGGCATACCCCTTCTGCCACCTCTTCAAGGCTTCGGCTTCGAGCCCGGCATCCTCTTCTTTTTTCTCTGGCCGCTTGCTCGGAGGGGCCATCCTCGATGCAGGTTTCTTTGCCCCAGGAGCGCCCCCTCCGGCAGCTCCCGATCTGCGCGGTGTCACCCTCGCCTTCGCTCGGGCGCGCGCTTTCCCTTTTGCGGCTGCCTTCGGCGCCATTGCTCCTGTAGATGGACTTGTCTCCAGAAGTCACGACCTCTTTGCCGGTGCCTAGCACCCTTCGACTTCCTTCGACCCGACCTTGATCTCTCTCGCCTCTGTACGTGCCTCTCTCCAACCGTTGGTAACTCTGCACCTGGTGGGGGTCCTTCTGGTTCTGCTGGATGCTGTCGTCCTCTGGCCTCACTCTCCTGGAAATGCCGGGCAGCTGAACCTCGGACTGAGAGACTGCCCAGCCCAAACTTTTCAGGGTTGGAGCTGACGTACTGGTCAACGTGCTCCTGAAGGCCTTCCTCGGCCTCTTCCCGTCGTTCTCCTGCCTCGTCCGCAGGTGCCGCCTTGGCAGCTCTGATTACCTCTCCTTCTGACCGCCTGTCTTCCTCCTTTTCTTCTCTCTTCCCAGGAGCTCCTTCCGCTCCCGCTGCTGGTGCTTTTCTTTTCTTATCCTTTGACTCCTCCTTCTTGGCCTTCTTCGATTCTTTCTTTCTCTTCTCCTCCTTATCGGGGCCTGGCTTTTGGTCCGCCGGCTCCTTGGGCTTCACCCAGCTTTCCAGGGATGGAGACTCCCCGCTTCCTGCTGCCCCTCCACTGCCAGAGGCACGAAGGGTCCCGTGCTGCTCGTACACGTCAGAGAGCTCGCAGGCAGCGTGCCTCAGGATACTCAGGACTCTCACCTCCTGGTCCAGGGGCACAGCTCTCTCAAGCAGCAGCAGACGAATGCGGAAGAGCGTGCGGCAGCTGGGGCAAGGATCTCCCACAAAGTTATCGCAGTGAAGACAGGTGGCCATACAGCTTAAGCCGACACACTACAGAGTAACGTTTAATACTGACATCTTTACACCCGGGTCGGAGGTACATATACATATCATATCCTATATGATTATCATCAAGTATAATCTGATAATATCTGATATTGAAGAAGCTAGTTTTCTTAGCTCGATGAAAACGTCAAAGCTCAACTTTTAATACTCTTACACTAGCCTGCCCTTCACGTCTCAAAACTGCTGCTGTACCCGCATGACATGTTTCCAATGTGAACGATTCCCCAACGTGTTGTGCTGTCAAATTTTAACATGTAACCTGTTAAATGCTTTGAAATCTGGCGCGGGAGCTGTTGTTTTGTAATTTTGCATCAGCTGATGTATACACTTGGGGAAAGCTTCGGCGGTATAAATCTTCCAGCTCTCCATGAATGTTGGCACAAGATGTCACCATGAGTGTATGGGCGTCACTCCAAAGTGTTGATGGTTCATAATGTCAACCAATAAAATCTAACAATTTATGTGCGGTTAAGTGACAAATTACTATCAAAATTGGTAAGTTCCCAGTACTAAACTGGGCGCTGGGTTAACATTACAGCCAATCTGCTCCAACATCTGTCGCTGTGGAATTTTCCTCACTTTCCAACAGGCGTTGGCCGCAAAAGCGTTGCCGACCTAGGACAGGATCGATTTTACTCACCAAATTGGAAGATCTTTTCGCAGATATGGGATGGGATATCTCACAACACATGGTTTTTTGTCCCCAATTTGGATGGTGGTGAGATATTCCCAATGATTGTGTTGGGATATCCCCAACAGAAATTGAGCGACCTTTCAGCCTCCCGAATTTCGACGAAGTCTTGGCCAAAGGGGCCTTTTAAGTCCAAGAACTGCCGCAAGTCGGAGTACTTGACACCTGCTGAGTCAAAGCTACTGAGTCAAGTCCCTTGAAAGATCTTGTCACCATCTTAAAGATCTTGATGGGTCCTTGACATACAAATGTTAGGTACCAAGAAATCACATCAAGACTCATCTAAATCTTTGGACTCCATTTTGGCCCTATGAAAATTCGTGAAACACCTCCATTCACAGCATGTCAAAGCTTCGGCCTTCCAAGCGCAGCAAGGGCAACTGTTCCTGCCAACCGAGCAACCCCCGAATAGAAAAGTTGGGCACCAGGAGATCATGAGCTGAAAATAAATTTAAATTATCTATGACAGCTTGGAAAAACAATCAATGTTGATAAAATTGTGCGTTCTCTGTCCCATCCACCTGATATCAAACACCCCAAAATGGTCTCAAATATGTGTAAATCTACATCCACCACGATTTCTGGATGGCGCTGGTCACCATTTGTTCATGGTGCCAGGGGTGCACTGAGGTGCCATGGAAAAATCTGTGTCCTCCTTGTCAATGAAGCTGCTGGTATCAATCACAGAACTTGGCTGACCTCGTACCTGTTGAGCTGTCCATCGGGCGAAAGATCATCGAAAGCATGTCACTTTCCGCTGGAATTTGAATCCCCAATCGTCAATCAGCTTAGCATCACTCTGCTGAAAGATGTCATTCTCAGCTATGATCCGTGCAACAAGACACACAACTCGCATCAACTCGCTGCCGGCGCAGCTTTTTTTTGCTGCACGTGGGGTCCGGTGCTCGCGGGATCGCGATTCTTCTGGGGAAATCAGCTGAGGTTTTTTTCACTCGCTTAATACCCTCGGTTCATGGGCGGCCCCCCAGGCCCCCCCATCATTCCGGCGGGACCCGGTGGGGGCATTTGTGGCATGCCACCCTGTTGAGGGGGAGTAGCCTGTGGGGATCTATACCCCATCCGCTGCAAAAACTCGGTATAGGTACTCTGCATTCCAACAGTCCTGTCTTCAATCAGGGCTGCGAAAAACCTCAAAGTTGCTGCGGAACTCCGAAAAAAACACATATTAAAAAGTGATCTTCCCATTGAGATTCACCCAGTGGATTTCCTTCCCAGTGAGAAAACAAAAAAAATCATGAGAAAATCCAAGAGACTTGGCCTCCTTTGGCTCCCCTTGTCTCATAATCTGCAGCTGAAGGAAGGGTGTAGGTCTCTCGGAGCGCACTTGTCTTATAATGTTGCCCACTTTTTCCTGAATGCTGGGGGCGTTTCTGACAATGACCTTAAAGACCTAAAAGCAGAAAAATATGCAGAAACAACGGCCTGAACAGAGGATTAGATGATTATATAGCTCAAAGGTCATCCAAAACATGTAATAACTGCCTTGATAAAAGCTATGATAACGATGATAATAATAGTGATAATAACAATAATAATCATAATCATCATCATAATCATCATCATCATCATCATCATCAATCCCCACAATAGCAGAAAAACAAAACTGAATCGACGATTTTATACGCCCAGTCTCTGACAAAGGATCATTTCTGGTACCCACCACACTCTCAGCTGCCAAGACGTCGAGCTGGTCAAAGGATCCCATACCAAAAACAGCCTGGAGGAAGTTGCTATCTACTGCCCTGCCAATCCACATATACATCGACTCACCATCCTCAAGCAAGTAGACACCATCCTGGGTCATGGATTCACTCGTCAGATTCAACATCTCTGGCAACTGGGTCTGCCCATGGTCATTGGGCATCCGGCATTCCTCTGGCGAACTGTGCAAGGCCATCAACCGGGGGTTGAAGAAGGCCGCACTCTGGGACACCGACATCGTCTCCAGCCGCATCCAGATGTAGGTCCGCAAGTCCGCCGAGATGTCGTTGGTGGCGCGGAAGGCGGCCGATTTTAACATGCCCATGATGTACAGAGGCAAAAATTGCAAGGCATCACTCTGTGGGCACAAGTTGCCAGCCTGCACCACCTGGGGGTCGACTGATAGTCAGTGCCACAAGTTCATATGAATTCAACAATGTTCCAACATCAAGTACATAATCTGTACGTCTAAAGAAAAACAAACTGAGATCCAACCCTCATCTACACACCTTGACTCCACCCTGCAAGCGTTATGCCCCGCTGTGATGTCCCCGCCTGCTGGCAGAAGGAGCTGAGTTTGTTCCGACCATCGGTCTGGTTGGTCTTCAACGACTGATCCAACGCTTGGTGCGACATCATCACGGCGCTCGCCTGTCCATGTCCAGGGTTGTGCTCAGGCGGCGAAATGATACAATGTGGCCCCCCCCGTTATAAGTTGGTTTATAATAAGCCCCAGTAACTAAAGTTATAAGAACCATAAACCATAGTTATTGGAGTTATTGGCACCAACTTAGCTATCGAACGGGGGCCGCACATTGTAGGGATCCCAAAATGTCATTCCATGAAAAACTGCTCGCTTCCTTGGGATTCCCATGAAAAACTTGGAGTATCATTCCCTCACTGAAGTCACTGAATCACCGTTTTTTCTGGAGGGTAGATGAACAAATCCCCGAAGTAATCATCAACCAAAAAAGGCTTTTTGAACACTTTTTGTCCAGAAAAGATCACCAATTTGTTGAAGATGATGCGTATATGAACCTAATAAATATCATCACAATAGATCACTGAATAGAACCACTATATCAATATTATACAATAATGATTAATATATGAACTATTCATATTATCACTATTGGTATATTTTACTATATATGTGTCAATACTAGTAATGTATTATAGCATATTATAGCTAATATCTTAAGATGACAAATATCATATATCTTCGATATTGGTTGAAAGAATGACTCAGTTATTCTTGAAATAGCCTCACAAAAATACTTCAATCTTGAAAACCGACAAAAAAGATCCAAGTTCAGTGTTATGGTCCAAAAATCGCAACCAGAATTCAGAAAAAGTCCTCGACCATCCATGAATCTACCCTGACCTGCACGTCAATGGAGCCAATGATGTCGTTGAAGTTTGGTGTCGTCATGGCGGCCCAGGTATGTACCCTGATGCGCCGTTCACCCTCGCTGTTGGTGTACAACAGGGCGCTCTGAACGTACAGCACGGGATCAGGGGTCACATTCTCCTGGGCCGATGTGCAAAAAGTCCAGAGGGATGGGATGAAAAAGATGATTCTTTTGGAAAAGATCCATGTGATATGGGTGAAACATGGTGAAACCACCGGTTCACATCTCGCAAAACATCTTCAAACACCAAGTAAACTACGTATCTCCCCACTCTGTAGCTTCAATTGGGAACATCAGATGAGTTCAAGTAGTATTCATTAGTGATTAATAGTTACTATTATATCCCCACTTCAAAAGCCTAAGTTTTTTCAAAATGCAAAGGGTCCTCCATGTCGATCTGAATGGCAAAGGTCTGATCCTGGTGGCAGTTGGGCACCACTAAGAGATCTTGGCCACGGATGAAGAGATGTCCATCGAACTTGGTGATCTTCCACCCTCTGGAGACTCGAATTCGCATCACGGCTTCCCAGCCCATGTAGCGCGTGAGCACATGCACCAACTCTGACTTGAATTTCTCCTAAGCAGCTTAAAATGTCAGTGGGATGGCAGCAAAATGTGGACCAAAATGCAGCTGCACTCTCCTCTGTTAAACAAAAAACATGTTCATCCGCCTACCATCGCCAGCCCCCAACCATCAACCACCATCAACCATCATCAACCATCATCAACCATCATCAACCATCATCAACCATCATCAACCATCATCAACCATCCTAACCATCATACAAGGCTGCGACTGCCCAGCTGCAAAGCAGGTGTTGATGTTGAACTGCGGATAGTAATGCACATCACCACCTGTGAACTTCGCCAGTGGACAGATGGAGGCCAAATCCATATAGGCTTGAGGAGCCAAGAAAAGCTCCACGGAGATCTGCGCCGGCGTCAACTCCTGCGCCATAGGATCGAAAAGGCCAAAAAGAGATGGAAAAGTGGGATCAAACCATTCTGGAAACACGTGTCTATCTATTTTTTTGGGGGTTTACTATTAAGTTAACTGAGGTTTATGGTGGATATATCAAATATCAAATATCAAGAATTAATGGAAGTGATAAGTTATAAATTATAAACCAATATTATATATTAGTACCTCTGTCTGCATCAAAACGATGCTGACAATGCTGACAGTGGCAAAAATATGACCAAATCCCTGATGCATCTGGACCCGCAGTTTTGCCTCGGGCTTTGGGCTTTGTTGGAAAATAGGCTATCCTGAAATCCCATGGGATTTATCATGATTTATCAATGTTTCATTGTTTTCCCCATGAAAATGCCGCCATTTTCAGGTGGTATCCCCTAATTTCAGACACACTGAGCAGTTTCCAGCATCAGATGGCAGTCCTTTCCCAGCTCTTTATAGCCATCGTTGCCTGAATTCAGTACTGATCATTGATCCATCCCTAGAAGAAGCTTTTTTAGAAACTGAGATGCCATCAGTGTCATCAGTCCAAATAGATCTTGGAAAAAAATAACGGATGCATTTCATTGTAGTTTGGGATGTTTTTGGGATGTTTTTGGGATGTTTTTGGGATGTTTTTGGGATGTTTGAGGTATTAAAGTTCAGAATCACTTTAGCGGATGCCAAATGTCAAAAAACTTCCAATAGCCCCAGAGTCCCCGCCTGCCGGCCGGAGCAACTCTACTTCCCGATCTGTTCCCAGGAGCCTGGAAGGATGGATGAAACATGATGAAACCCGAGGAACTCCAAAGTTTCTGGCCATTGAAATGGCCCATGAGGATCTAACAGGATCTACCCTCTGGTAATGACTAACACTTCGCTATTGAAGCCATGGCCCAGTCGAATTTACAATGATTTACATGGATTTACCCATTGAAAATGGTGATTTCCCACAGTTTTTTGTAGGTTTAGAGGATTTCCACATGATTTTTTCGGGCTCCCGAGCTTCGCCTGGGGTTGTCCCGGGTGGATTTCAAGGCCAATTCGCCCACCGAGGGGATGCAAGCACCAAAGACCAGCAGCTTTCCACCGATGTGTTTCATCGCCTAAAGGTGGCTGAGTCGCTGGCTGAAGATCTCTCCAAAGTCACAGCATTTTTTGTTGGAAAAATTGTGAAAAGGCTGCTATGAGTTGGATGGTGAGGTGATGATGGTTTTGGATGATAGAAATCGATAGAAATCGATCATGAGCTAAAAAAAGCATGGTGATGACACAGTTGCATTCTCTCTTCAGATCAGTCGAATTTTCCAAATCTCTTCGGATCAGATCGCAAAAAATTCATCCAAGGGGCCATGAATGCTCCACGCACTGCCGAGCCCAGACAGGATTCATTGACTTTGGTCTCCCCGAAGGTTCCTGGCAAAGACTCCAAGAGGTTCACAATGGCAGCCTCTGATTCCGCCAGTGGGACCAGGATATCATCTGGCAAGGGCAAAAAGAGATCATCCAAGTCCGAGACAACTAGCATTTGAGGCTGGCTGAGATTGGAGTTCAAGTTGTAGAAGTGCAAAGAAGTGTCAAAGGTGATGATTCCAACCTGTACTCTTTGGCCCCCTGGAATCTTTCCAGACTGGATGGCTTCAACGATGCTGGTCACCACGGTTTGCAAGAGCCCTGTGACCACTGAGGTATAGGACACATCGATCACAAACATGAAAACTGGTGGTTGAGGTGGCCTCACCATGTATTCTCCTGGAGCTATGTATTCCACTGCACCTTTGTGTAGCTCAGCTCGCTGAAATCGATCCATGCGCTTGCCTGATTCATCCAAACTGGCATAGTAAGGGTCCGGTGTCAACTGGGAAAAGCCACAAAGATTGCAGTTCCAACGGCGCCCATTTGCCTCCCACTGCACAAAGGGGTTCACATATGTCCGGCACTGCTTGCACCGAACAATGGTCCCAACGACGCCAAAGTTCACCGATGGAACCGGCTCTATGTCTGGTGGTAACGGTGCCAAGGGTTGCAAAACAACACCCAAAGGGATGCTTAACCTTTGCTTGGCACTGAGGGAGTTCGGCAGTCGTGAAACCGAGCAGCGAACAAAGTGGGCTGGGGAATTGAAGGTATCTACATCTTTCAAGAACTGCGCTGAATACGCATCCTGCCCACTCTGCTGCTGTTGCCCAGGCATCCCAGGCATCCCAGGCATGGCAGCGCCTGGCATGCTACTGTTGTCCATGGGACTTGAGTACACACCGGGAGTTTGTCGAGGCACATTGGCAGCCGCCCCAAAGGCGGCGGGCGGCTCATTGTTGGCCGCGGCACCCATTCCCGTGCCCGGAAAGGCAGGGGACGCACTCTTCATGGGCGGTGGCGGCAAATTGCTCTGCGCCGCCATCTGTGGAGGCCCTCCACCAGGTGGTCCCATTGGTGGGCCGCCCATGGGTGGAGCACCTGGACCTCCCATGGGTGGAGCACCCATAGGTGGCGGCTGCATGCCTCCCATGGGTGGTGGTGCCATGCCTCCAGGGGGGCCCATGGCGCCAGGGAATCCCCCAGGTGCACCGCCTGCGAAGGGCGTGTTGCGCACATTGCCGCCGGCGCCAAAGGGGCTGCTGGCCGGGGCGCCTGGACCAGCGCCTGGCGCACCGGGGCCACCCGGGTAACCCGAGTTGTAAGGGTTCATCTTCGCTTGAGCTGAGCGGCAACAGGGTGACAGGAACGACTTCTCCAAGTTTGCATCTCTCAGTTTATGTCTCTCAATGAAGATGCAACCTTGAGAATGTTGGGTTCAGCAGTTCAGGTTCGAAATTTACAAGCTAGGATGCAACTTCCATCAACAAGGGTCAGTGATTTTGCTCCACAACCATCCATCTGTTTGACATTGCAGTGCGAAGATCAAAGCCGCTGCTGGCTTACCAAGTAAGGCATACTAAAGCGTCGTTTGCGACCGCTGCCGTCCTGCAGATATGCAAATTTCATGGAAGATCCATGGCCCTTTTGCAACCGAACATATCAACATGAATCTAATGGATTCTAATGGAACATTACTGGGCAATCCAATATATCTGGATTCTGAAAAATGGTGAGGAGTTTCATGATTTTCATGTTTGGAGCATACTGTTTGCATTAGAATCGTCCTCATTGCAGCAAACCCTGTGCGGAGCTGCCGCGTATGCACCTTTTGTTAGCACCTGCCGGGGCGAGATAGAACTGTCAAGTTGGCACAAAAGAAGATATGAAGTGACTTTAAAGCGCCAAAGTAAGCGCCAAAGTCGGTTTAGTTTAGGGTTAACTGAGTGTTAAGCTTGACTGTGTAGGAATGTTCAAAAAAAACTTCAGTCCAGTAAGGCGGGTTCACAAACCGATCCTTCATACTCTGTACCTAGGAGTAAGGTCTTTCGAAAGCAAAAGCGGTCACAACGCTCCAGAGGTTGCCGATCTGCTGATTACTAACCCGCTCACGTTGGATCATCAGCTCATCTTGGTGCAGAAAAAGATTCGAAACATCACCTGAAATTGCCTTGCAGGTCAAAATCATTCGCTAGTACAGGTACACCCCCATTTTGGGGGTTCGAAAAAATGACGAATTCTGCGCTTCATTGCCCATGTTTCATACCCAAAACCTCCAGGAAGTCTCCCACAAAGACCACCACGAACTTGCTCTGGGGCAAGCCCGACCTCAGCCTCTACCCTTTGCGAACATCCATGATGGCCACCGAGTTTCCCTTTCAGCAATCCCTTCAGAGTCAATTGAGCTGGGGGGTTCCATGCTTTGTAATGGAAAATCCTATTCAAATGGATGAGAACTAGGGGTCTCCCTATTTTAGAAAACCTCTACATCATTATATCAATAATAGGGATAGAAAACCTATTAGGAAATGGATGAGAACCCTTAGAAAATAGGAAACCTCCAGTTCTCCCGAGTCATCCCAGTTTCTTAGGCAGCGGCTCCACTTCCAGCCACTTCTCTGGATCTGTGGGATCTCTGAATTGCAGCCTGAAAGCTGAGATCCGGTGAAGGGGCGGTTGAACTCACCGGAAAAAACACATTGTTAAAGAAAAACAGGTGAAAAAAACTGGGGAAAATTGTGGAACATAGTTCCAGATCATGGAAAAACATAGTTCTAAAATGGTGGATTCTGATCATCCCTGGTTTTCATCAACCAACTGCCCTCGAAGAGCGCTAAGCCAATGACCCAGGAGAAGATCCGATAGCCCTCGGATGAGTATGACAAGTGCATCTTCCAAGGGTGTGATGTGTGAAAGTGTATAGAAAACGGGAAAAAACAATTCCACCATACCCTTTGCACTATGGATACACTAAGGTACATCTTCATGATACACTCATATGATGAGAATCAGAATGGATGATAGTCAACATTCTATAGGACACTATCATCATCATCTCATAATGTTGCCTGGGGATTATAGTAACGCGAGCCTGCCATAAACGACCACCAGGGCTAGGGGATTGAATGGGATTGAAAAGCGAAACATGGCGCCGGAACGGCGATATACGGCGATGGTTTATGGCGGTTTACCACATTGGAAAACATATCAACAATCTATCCAAAGGCATTCAAAAAACATCTACAGTACAATATGAAACCTGTTTCGACCAGTTTCCATCATACTGTCTAGGGAAGTAAACACAAAATGTTCGGCCACACGTTCAAGCTTCTGGATATGTGGCTCAACATGCTGCACCAAATATGAATCAGATCCATCTAAATGTCTTGAGAGGAAAAACCAAGCGCATTGTGGTTGAAAAATGGTTCCTGTCTCTTGAGCCAAAGCAAAGGTAGCTAACCAGCTCTGAGCGCACCACGCCAGAGTGAGGAAGGATGAATCCGTGTGCTCATCAAAGACAACTTGGTGCGGGGAAGCAACACCCAATCCGAGCATCTCCTCAAGGAGAATTTCAACAACAGTTGACCCTACTCTCAAGCTGGTTGGTGGTATACCTACCCCTCTGAAAAATATGAAAGTCAGTTGGGATGATTCTTCCAAATATATGGGAAAAATAAAAAATGTTCCAAACCACCAACCAGCAACACATCTTTGGGGGACTTGGGGAGTACCATGGGTTTCCATGCTACCCTTCATTTGTTGCCAAAGTTTTCTTCTGAGACTACAACCCGACTCTTCCGCCGTCGTCTCCGGTTCCGCCTGGCTTTGGCGGGCTTGTCTATGAAGCTGAAAACAAACATCCAGAGACAGTAGTCAATGGACTAGTTGATTGGAGAATCTACAGTAAACCATAGTTTTTTAGCATCAAAAATGAACTTGTTCCTATAAACGTTCAATCCAATGAACCACGGATCTGTTTCTGCAACGAAACCAGTGGCTCTCCATCATATTTTGTTTGACAGGCCGAAATACAGACAGAATTCTCTATGACCCGAAAAAGAATTCTGATCTGTGGCACGTCAGACTTGAATTGACCCCCTTCCCATGATGGCAATTATGCCATGAAAAATATGGAATATCTGAATCTCCTGAATTCATCATTTCAGGATTAGCTTTCCCAATCCAAACCATCAAGTTCCACACCTCAGATTCAAAGCCATAGCTACAGAGCCCTCAGTCGATGGCAAGGACACCCACAACGACGTGCTGAAGACACGCCCTGAGTTTCTCACTTAGAACCGATGCACTGCAGTCACCATCCTCAAAACACCAAAATCTCCAGGAGTTTTGCATAGTTTTGCTGGTTGTTCCAATGTTGTTCCTATAATTTGATCATAAATCCCTGAATTTCAGGCAGTAATTCTTCGCATTGTTGATGCTTAATCCCAATTTTCCCAATTTACATGATTGGTTAAATCCCAATGCTGAGAAAACATCCCATGAATGATTCAACTCACTGTCGGAGACGCAACCAGCCATCGGCAACACACACGTTCCTCCAAGTTGTTCAAGGCCTCTGTGTCGATGCACCTGAAACAACGTGCGACCAACAAACCTTTGAACCTCCATTGTTTGACATGATTTTGTTGGCATCAAAAATTCCAAAACACATGATGGATGTCAAAAACTTTCTTTTTGAATACTCTCGGCAGTTTCAATTTTGCTAGAGCGCAAAAAAAGTCCACACCCTGCAAAACACAATGCAAAATGTCCATCAGGACAGCATTGGAGAGATTTTGATGATCGGTCTCACATGGAAAATCCAGGATTTTGTCTCCAAGATTGACAGAAAATCTCAAAAGAAATGAAGCCTTCAAGATCCTCTTGGAACCTAAGTCTCACCCCTCCCTCCAAGATCGACTGGAGCCCCAGCTGGAGCAAAGCTTCAGGTGGTAAATTCCGATGTTCCGCCAACCAGGAAAGGATCTGCCGCGCCATGCCCTGATGAGGATCAAAACATGGCTGTGCGCTAAAAATATGGGGAAGGTCAAGGAAAATCAATGAAAATAATCTATAAATCCATAATTCACAATGGATCTCGGGCTAGCCGCGGCTAGCCGATTTGCAGACACAGCCACATGCAATTCTGATCCATCCGCATTTCAAGTTTGCTATGTCGCCACTGCTCTACTTTGCAATCCAAGCACGAGACAAACTTCGACCTGTTTCGTGGTTTTCAGAAACCAAATGGGGGTTTCCTAAAATAGGGCTACCCCCAAATCATCCATTTAAATCATCCATTTAAATAGGGTTTTCCCTTATAAACCATCCAGCGATAAAGGGGTACCCCTTTTTTTTTGGAAACCACCAAATGCAGAATCCCAACATCCCAATATCCCAACATCAATGCTGTTCTTTCCTATCTTTCCAGCCACAGTGATTCCATGATTCCACCAGTCCTGAAACGAACGATGCAGTGCGCAGGCAAGCTTCACCAAACCAGGCACCTACGTCTGGGATTGAATTGAGCAAACCTTGACTACCGGAGGGTATCAACTGATGTATTTTGGCAAAAAAAAAAAGCTATTGACAACCGTGTTGTTTTTTCACAACAATCATGGAAGCAAAGATGAGAAAGCACTATACATGTACATGGCAAGTGAGGGAAACAAAGCACTCAAGTCCATCACACACCTTCAGAGACGTCGCAACTTTCCAGGATTCCATCGTGGTTTTCTGCTGCCACGTTGCAACAGAGTTTTCGTTGTCTCGTTTTGCGTTTTTGGAGCACCTTTGGGTTTGGTATAGCTCCACCGCCAGCCAAAGCATGCACCTGCATTGAATGATGTTGCATGGGACACAAGCTGATGCCGCTTGCATTTTTCTAAATCTCTCAGCTTGATGACCTTGTGTAGCTGCTGGATACCTGCTGATTGGATCAAACTGACTGGTGATCACTGCTAATGCGGGAAACCAGCGTCCGACCAGTGTCCGACAATATGTCTTTTGCCCTCATGGATTCCAACAAATCACCAAAAAAAAAATAAGATAAAATGAATCCTTCACCCAAAAATAACCCAAAAATGAGTCCTTCACCAACCTGAGATGGGAAAATCATGGCAGCCAATCCACTTTGAAAGCGCCGGGACCTCCAAAAACCTGGCACTTCCACCGCCCAATTCGCGATAGCCAATGACCTCGTGATCGAAGGGCGTCACTTGAAAAACTGCTGGGCCATGGGGAAATGGCCATGAATTTTGGGCGGCTGAAATTGGCGAAATGTCGCACACACAAACGATTTTTCCAATTTCCCAAGGTGAATTTTCTGGTGCATCTCGAGTTTTTGAATCCTAGAACTCACTTCCAATCAGTATCTTAGTTTCAATCGCACATAGTGAAGCAACGGTAGATCTCTTCAGATTCTTTAGTGAATAGTGAATGTCTTCCGCGACTTCTGGGGTTGTACTGACCGTGGCACTTCATGCTTCATGAACATTCAAAGTGGCATGCAAAGGTGTCCCTAGAATTTGTCACAGGAGTCTGTTGAGAGATGAAGCTAGTGATATCCCTGAAGATTAACCACAATTCTCCGTGAGATCTACAAGGGAACCGTTTTCAGTTATCCAAATTTGGGCGAGACCTTCAGGGTTGCGAGATATCATGAGATATCAAGAAGCTGCACCAAGCGCATCTCAGATGCTTACCTTGTTTCGGTAGAGTCGCAAGCGGCCGACTGCACATCTTTCTTCCCGTGGTCGTGAAAAGAACTCAGCATGGCTCCAAATTGGACTCCAGAAATTCATAAAAAATCACGTCACTCTTCATCTTTCAATCCAATCATGGACCATCCTGATTCTTCACTTTCATGGCGAAGTAAAACTCTTCGAAATGGGTAGCTTCAAACGCTTAGGACCTAGAACACCTTCGGGCATTGCAATCACAACTGCCATGGATGGGAAGATCGTCACAGCATCCAACTGCATGTCACACCTGCTCCGCCAGACCATTCATCTGGCTGATGTTCTCTTGTAGACTCGACCCAATAGCCTGGCACTTCCCAAAATCAGATCAGCTCCGATCGGTTCAATGCCTAGCCAGCTAGCCATGTTTGATTACCAGAGGGTAACACTCATCAAATCATCAACAGACAATCCACATGAGGAAAATGATGTGAATCCTGAAAAACTGACCATAACACTAGATGGGGGGTTGTCACTAAAATAGGGCTACCCCTAGTTCTCATCTTAGGAGTTTCCATTATAATATATCCATATAAAAAATATCCAATATATGTTTCCTAAAATGCTGGTACCTCCAAGTCATCTATTTTAATAGGATGTTCCATGAAATAAACCATCCAGCTATTGGGGTACGCCCATGACTATGGAAATCCCCTCGGTGCAACTTGCCGGAGGTGCAAGCACTGCAAAACCTTGAGCTGCTATGACCTTGGCTGGGCTGTGTTCCCACAATGCATTAAAACTGTAATGTAAGTACCACTGTTTTATTAGGATTTTACGTTTCTATCTTTTTGGGTGTTACTATATAGTAGTCGATACCTGCATAACTGTAAAACCGTATATATAACCCCGATAAGAATCTACCAGTTGATATTTTGGATAGTGCCCACTTGTTGCATTGTGATATTGCCAAAAATTTCACAGGCACAGCGACGGGCAAAAATTTCTGTGCCCATGACATTGCAGAAATCTTTTCTGCATTGGACATCCTCAACAAGACTATCCCAGTCAAAGTGGCGGTCCTGCCAACGAGATGCGAAAAATGTCTGCACATCAAAATTGTTTGACAAATTGGATTGAAAAATATATATACGGAATCTTCCAGGAAATACCCAGGTTTTGTGAAGTTTTTCCTTGCAAAATCTGTCAGGGAAAGACCTGGTGAAAACAACAAATCTGGGAAAACAACTCATTTAGCCCCCACAAGTTCTCCTCCGGTTTAAGCTCCCTAGCAGCATTTTGGAGCGCTTTTGGTGGCCTCTAAATGTGCAGGCCACAGATCAATCAGAATGAAGGCAGCACCTTACCTTTCACAGAATTTGGACGACTCCATTGGGCAGTCACATGTCCCAAAAGAACACAGATCGTTGTCCGAAAAGCCAACACATCTCAAGCCAAGCCAATGGTCTTCGCAATGTTTAAATGCCTTTTTGATTTCTCTGGAGTTTGGTTTGGTTTCTTTATAGTTTCAATTCAAAGAGAATGTCCGACCTGCCTCAGCGCATTCAGATTTTCTGGTGGTTTGGAAGGCCAAAACCATGAAAAGCAACAAGTCATGGCGGGGCCATGTGAGCAATGACATTTGATATGTTCCACGAAACATTGTCATTTTTGGATTTTGAAATTTCATCATGTATAAAGTGTCTGTATATGTACATATATATATATATATATGTATATATATATGTGTATATATATATATGCATATACTAATCATACATTGGTAATTTATGTATACAAATTGAATATCCCAGTTGCAAATGGATCCAATGGGCAAATACTAAGATCAGGAAACCTCTGGGTGATCCAAGACGGCGACTGAGACTGTCCGGTTAAATCGAGGGAAGAAAAATAAACAGTTCCCAAACGACGCCACGAATGCTACTTTTAGTTTGTGACACGAGATTTATGAACATTAGACACTTTGGAATCAGATTCTGGATGAACACTGGGTTTCCAAAGTATTATCCCCTCGATGAGATCAGAATCGCTTTTCCCTTGGCGAGGCTGCCCTGACGATGCCGGATCTGTGGGATCTAGGACCCAATTCGTCTAGCTGGTCCCAAAGATCAATGCGGTAGCCGATCTCACGGAAAACGGCCAGCACAGCATCTGCACGGCGAAATTCGATCTCATGGCGAACAGCTCTTGAGGCGTTGTGTTCCTTGCATCTCTTTCTTTCCATCTCATCAAGCCTGACTTTACTCTTGATGTCGGAAAGCTTTGGTGGTATCTTGTCAAAAAGGGCCTGCACTTCTGGGGCCGTGAGAAACACTTGGGCCACTGACCTCTTTGCTGCAGGCGCATCTGTTGCCAGTTTGCCAACATAGACCTTGTCAGACAACACCGTGACTAGTGTAGCCTGATACATCGGAGATTGTAAATCAGCCCCTGCAACTGGTTTTACGTCGTACGTTGTCAAGTTTTGTACCTGGCCCAGGGTGTAGTGTGTAAGCAAGCTTGCAGCGCACACGGTTGATTGCTTTCTTTTGTCCCAAGTCCATCCTGCTTTGCCTTGTCTGATCAATGTGTCGGCAATCCTGTGGGGGTCGATTTGGCGAAGAATGCCCAGTCTCTCCAAATGTTCTGCAGATGGCGCAGGTGGCCCAAGATCCTGGTCCTGGATCGAACACATTCAATGACTTTATCAAACCCCATGCGGACGCCAGTGAAGAGTTGATGCAAGTGTTTCCGCAAGTCAACTTCAATTGACGGGAGCCAGGTTCCAAACTTGGCCACAGGGCAATCAAAAAAAGGCATCAAGCTATTCGGGGTATTTGGCATACTCTTTTATGCCCAGGAGACCCTGGGACAAATAGAAGCCCCAACTTTACATCTAGCCCATGGAATGTCACGATGGAAGGCAAGATTTCTATCAAGACTTTTCAGCGCTTGCGACAGCAATGTTCTTTATTCATCAGCATCACATCAATCACATCAAATGTGCGCGCCTCACCCTCGGACTTCTCGTAGCTCTCCTCCTTCACGTCACCCTCGGACTTCTCGTAGCTCTCCTTCTTCACGTCTTCGTGGCGCTCAAGGCCATCTGGTTCTTGACGGTACTCCGCGTCTTGAAGCTGATCCAGTGGAAATCTCCGTGTGGGCAAACGGCTGCTTGAAGCGGAAAACGAAGATTGGGACAAAGTCAACAAAGTCGACGAAGTCCGAGCACTGGTTGAAGATGAGGACGATGAGGACTGCGAGAGGTTCCAGGAAATTTCACGGCCCTGTTTGGGCGTCTCGGGGATGCGGCGTTCCTCCACCGGCTCCCCCCGAAAGACTTTCCGAGTTGGCATCTGTGGCGAAGCGTTGCGGTCATCTGCCTTGCGTTTGCGAGGGTGATCTGGCAGCATGGCTTCGGCAAAAATGTGGGCCAAAAGCAAGCAAAATATTGAACATGTGTCTGGTTCGTGTTCTGCTTGGATCAGAATACAAGCTCTTAGTTCCAAAACATGCTTCGCATCCATTCCTGATGCCAGTGAGTTCTGGTGATGTTCTGGTGATGACATGCATACCCACCTCAGTAAGGTGAGCATCCTGCATATCTCGGCTTTTCGGCCCCGCGGCTGCACAAGTTTCTGGGAAGGTGGACCACGCGGACAACCAACAGAAATGAAAGCTATGTTGATTTCAGGAGTGCGGCACTGAGCAAACAAAGAAAACACAACTGCTCTTCATCCCCATTTTTTTGTCTGCAGTAGCGGCTATGGAATCGTACTCGCTTGAGACCTTGTGCCGAGCTGCCACATATGCAGCTTTTGGCAGCACCTGTCGGGATAGACGAGATATGACGAGATAGAACAGTCAAGTTGGCACGAAAGAAGACATTAAGCAACTTCAAAGTGCCAACTATGTCAACAGATCGTTTTATACTAGGGCCAACTTGTTGATATTTTTTGATATCAACAAATATCACCAAAGTTTGAGATCAACTGTCCTTATGCTTGGTGTAGGAGTGTTCGAAAACCACTTCAGTCCGATAAGGTGGCTTCTTGCAACAAACGGATCCTTCATGTGCCAGGAGTAATACAGTAAGGTCTGGCGAAACCAAAACAGCAGTCGGAGAGCTCCCAAGGTTTCTATATAATCTGCTGGTTCCAACCAAAGAGGCCGATTTATCCCAGCTCCCAAATCAAAGAGGCTATTCAAATTTAATACATGTCACCGGGTTTTGGGGGATATTTTCTGCTCGGGGCAAGGGAGCCAATGGTTCAAGTTTGAATTTTCCAGCCCGCGAGCATGAGCTCATGTCCGAGCAAAAAAAAGCTCATCATGGCACAGAAAAAGATTCTAAACATCGCCTGAAATGCGTATGATGCGGTTCAAAATCATTAGGCCCCAGAGAAATACTGCAAAATCATCTTACAGACCCAATTTGTGTTCGAAAAAAATGACGATTTCTGCGGCTTGATTTGCAGCCCATCTGGGACCCATACCCAAAATCTCTAAGAACCCCAACCGGAAACTGCAAAGCCTCCAGGAAGTCTCCCTCAAAGACCGCCACGAACTTGCTCTGAGGCAACCCCCGCCTCAGCTGGAACGAGGTGAAAATACCTGAACAGTTTGAAAAACCTCTCGGAACATACTAAGAACATCTAAAAAACATGGGAAAATGGGGGGGTCCATCGTGGATTCTGATCCTCCCTTGCTTGTTTGATCACCCGCAAAACTGAGTCCATGACCCAAGAGACGATCCCATGGCCCTCAGATGATAAGGAGATCATCTTCCGGTGCGAAAGTGTGAAAGTCTACAGAAAATGTATCAAAAATGTATCAAAAATCATCCAAATGTATAGAGCTTTTGTTTGAACTTGCAATATGGAAGTCAAGGCAAAAGCTGTGAAATCTTGAGTCTTGAACACCAAAATCTGCGTTTCGATCATTTTTGGTCATACTGTTTCGGGAAGTAGACAAAATTCTTGGCCAGACAAGATCAAGGCTCAATACGCTGCACCAAACATGAATCAGATCCATCAAGATGTCTTGAGAGGAAAAACCAAGCGCATTGTCGCTGCTTTGGTGCCTCTTGAGCCAAAGCAAATCTGGTAGCAACCAGCTCTGAGCGCACCACGCCAGAGTGAGGAAGGATGAATCCGTGCGCTCATCAAAGACAACTTGGCGCCAGAGGGTGCGCAACACCCAATCCAAGCATCCAAATGTCGCAGAACGCCAAAAGAGGTTGACCCTACTCTCAACACCCTACTCTGAAAGTACCAGACTACCATACTTGAGTCGATATGTCAGATAAATATATTTATAGACTCTACCATAGCTAAATATAGCTAATAAAATCTATATGAATCGTTCAACGTCGTTCAACCCTAGTTGAATTTGTGAACGACCATACTACAGGTACAGTTATGTAACTTTGCTGAGGCCGCAGCCTGCGGCCCGACTCTGTCTGTATCTCGAGCTCCAGCTTCCTGAGAGATGTCCCTAAAAAAAAATGAAGCTGAAACAAGCATCTAAAGATATCCAAATATGTTTATTCCATTTTTAGATGCCATCAAAATATTGTTATTCCATTTTTTGGATGGCATCAATGGCATCTAAAGATTTTCAAAGACACAGAAAGCCCCATCCCAAAACTCTCTCCCTTTGTTGGATCTGTTTTTGTTTCTCCCAAGCTCACGGCTCTCCATGATGTCTTGTTTCACAGGCCGAAATACAGATCGAGTATGATAGAGTTCCCTACCCAACAACAGTTCTGATCTGTGGCACGTCACATTTGAATTGACCTCCTTCCCATGATGGCAATGACGCCATCCAAAAAAATGGAATATCTAAATCTCAGGTTTTGGGAGGCTTCCCAATGACAAAAAACACCTCAGATTCGAAGCCATAGCACAAATTGGACACAAGGCAATGATTTTCCTCTTATATCATGAAAATATGTTACCATTACATGATTTTAATCCTCCATGTTCAAGTTTTTAGTCCAGTTCGTCCAATGGTTGTTTCATGTTGTTTCTCATGTTAAAACTTGGTCGTTTCGCCCCCATAAAGTTGGCGAAGATCCCATGATTCAACTTCCAACCATCGGCCAGGGTCGCTTCCTCCAAGTTCAAGAAAGGGTTGCGTTGCGATGCACCTGAAGCAACCACCACACCTCTGTGAAGTTCCACCGAAACTGACATGATTTTCGCATCCAAAAGTCCAAAAATTCCGAAAAGATCCGAAAAAAGTTGGAACATCTTGGCGGGTCCCAGCTGAAGCAGAGCTAGTGGTCAAGTCCGATAAACCTCCCAGTGGTGACTCTTGGGCAATACAACTACTAATGGATTTACCCTTTGGTTATTTAACATAGCTATGGAAAATGTACATGTTTAAAAGGTACATCATCTATAAATGGGTCATTTTCCATAGCTATCCACGAAAAAAAGCCAAAAACATCCTTGGCCCAGCTGCAGACAGCAGCCAGGCTCCGATGCCCAGCTTTTTGTGACTTTTCAGCGAGGTATGGTCTCGAATCAACTGAAGCCAGAACAGTTTTCTTTCTGCCACCAGTTGGTCATTCTGGTCACTATCTTCAGTCCCAGCCACCAAAGGTTCAGCAGTAGGCTTCTTTTTCGTATGCACAATCTCTGGGGCAAAGTCTTCGTGAAATGCGGCCATGCTGGCCATGGGTGAAACCTCAGGCTCCTCTTCCGGCCACTCCATGTGCTCCGTAATGTCACTGATTCGATCGATGTCACTGATGTCACTGTCGCTAGCCTCAGAGCCAAGAGAGAGCCACTGCGAGCCGCTAAGGCCGCTTCCGCGTGTAGATCCAAAATCCACCGCACGTTTCAGGGCTGCAAGTTCTTGTATAATTGGAAGCATCTCGGATTCCAAGATCTGCAGCCGCTTCTCAAGTTCCGCCACTCGGCTCCCCTCTTGGCTTCGGGGATCTGGTGACAGATCCTGTCGCAACATGGCGGAAGTCACTGGAATGGCAGAGCAAGTGTCTCAGTGATAAGTGTTCTG
>Ga0126342_10003086_pt1 | contig 27118 bp, 24 predicted proteins | sample Cyp1metagenome_FD_92528 | JGI IMG/M metagenome (GOLD analysis project Ga0126342, IMG submission 92528) | Coral microbial communities from Lord Howe Island, Old Settlement Bay, Australia - Cyphastrea 1 metagenome | ecosystem: Host-associated > Invertebrates > Cnidaria > Coral ... | reverse complement strand
CCACAAAAAAAACATAGAGGGAATCCTTGCAACCCAGCTGCTCCTCCTTCCACCTCAGCCTCAGCCGCAGTGGGATTGTCGACAGCGATCTCCACCTGGGAAGTGAGTCTGGTGGTGGCTACCCGTCCCAACACATCTGATATGAATACCAAAAAAACAAGTAAATTAGTAACTGATCATTTGATCTCAGTTGAAAATCTGATGCTCTTTGAGCAGTTTTGCTCCAATGGAGCGCAATGAAGCCAAACATCTGAGCTCATCTTCCAAGGAAATACCCGTCCGTCAGGATGCAAACGAGCGTTTCTTGGGCACAAGCGAGAATCAAAAGTCAGAATCATCGTGAATTCAAGCAAGAAATGCTATTTGCGGAGAAATTGTGACAATTGAAGCTCCAGGTGTGTTGATTTGCGGTCAAGTCGGAGGATCCTCCCTAGTAGAGAAGGTGATGGATTCTGATCCCCAACACATGGGTCGTCTAGAACCACCTATTGCAATAGGCTAAAATGTAACATCCACGACTGCATTATGAAACATGAGCAAACCAGAGCTGCTCACCATCCATCATGCAAACACATTCCTAGAATTCTGCCCTTCTTTCTACACAAATCACTTTCATGATGATTCTAATGCTGTGTTTTTAATTCTGTTTCTATCTTTTCGGGCTTCCAAAGCCATACATGTCCTATATGTGTCCCATATTGTCCCATATATATTTCCCATAGAGGTTCGAAGATGCGGCCAACTGATGTCCAACATATGTCGCCTCTTCAGTCTCCATGGCAGCGCTGGCAGGCGCCTAACACATGTGGAGGCTTCCGTTTTGTCATGGGTACCCTAGCCATCATCCAGTCGTCATGGATGCTTTCGACCCCCATTTGGCAGGGTCTATGTTGATTTGGGGGATGGATGGGGATGGTGTTATTGTCTCTTGATATAGTAACCCAGCCAAAAAGAAAAGGTAGAAATGTAGAATCCCACTGAAATTTTGATCAATGACTGTTCTATTTTTTTTGTGGTACTATATCAGTATTTTCCCCCATTTCATTTGTTGGTAAATGTATTTCTCTACTCTGTTATCAGTGCATATACATACATCTGCCGACAAAACTGTAGGTGATTTCTGGAAACCCTATTTTAAACATGAATCAACAACATTGTCCTTTGGGGAAAAATGGGCCAGTTATATACCATACATGATCATCTACTGGTTGTTTATTGGGGGTGCTCCTTATAAACGAAGCAAGTGGGAAAGGACATCTATCTGGCTGACAAAAAACTTACTTGTGCTAAACGTAGGGAATGAGGAAATGATCCACAATAACCATCAATAATCATCCCAGCAACCCCCAGCAACCCATCCATTCCCTACGTAAAACGCACCAGTAAGAAAATTGCTCAGCCTGAAAGCTGAAATTTGCAGCCAGCTATGGGGGATTCTGGAGAACCCCATCTAACCATCATTCCAGTGACGTAGCTGAGGTCATAGTCGATGTCAATTGGGATCATCCCCAATAGGTCAATAAATGATAGAAAACACTAGGGACATGCATTGATCACCCCAAAGAGCTGAATAATCCCAAAAATAACAACTAGGGTAACTAGCTTTTGTCGATATCCTAGTTGAGTATCATTATAGTCGATATATCAAATATATCAAATCATATCAAATCCAATGATAGAAATCACTAGAAATGATAGAAATCTCATCCCAAGAAGGTCGTCCCAAATCTCCAGATTTTCCATGGAGATTTCGATCTCCGCCAAGCCGACAAGCCACAGGTCCAGGACTGGCTGGGTCCAGAACCTGAGGATTTTTAGGCACAAAACTCACCACCTCCATGGTCCCGAAATGGTCCCGAATGGCTGCGTAACTCCGCTACTGAACCGTGGTTTCTGTTTTTTTTTTTGTATTGGCAGAATGGGATTGGAAAAAAACAAATCACTCATAAATATCATGCTTGATAGCTAACATTTCCATAAAAATCACCAGAAGATCCATTAAATCACCACTCATCACTATAAATAATTATTCCCAGTATAGTTGTTCACCACTAATCACCACTAATCACCACTAATCTCAACATATTCCCAGTATATTCCCATCCAAAATCGACGACTCCCAGGTCGCCAAGGCTCTGTGGCCGCAGGGCTGCCCTCCGGGAAGGAGCGTTGGCGCTTGGTGGCTGGGGAGGAGGCGGGCGTGGTCAAGACCTGGGGCTTGGGTGGATTTTAATGGGAATTCATGGGATTTTAAGGGGAATTGTCATGGGAATTTATGGGGGTTTCTGGGATTTTGGGGTGATTTTATGAGATTTAATGAGGGGTTCACGTGAATTTATGGGGGTTAAGGATGGATTAAGGGATTTTCTGGTGGCTAAGTATGGAATTAATAAGATTTTACTGGGGATAGATATGGGATTGATGGGATGTGGTGGGGTTATCCAGGAAAATTGTAGTTTTGATTAGTTTTATTTCTTACCTGACAGGGTATATGATCACGTTGTCAATAATAGTTTTTTTTCCCAGCTGGATTCATCTTGTCTGGGAATATCATCGTCCTACTACAGGGAGGAAAAACATGCTTGAATTCTGGGAATGATTCCCAACTCTGAATTATATAAAATGAATTATAGCTAATGATGGGCAATATTGGAGGTTGCTCCTATCCTAGCCATCCTTGTTCAGGTTTCTCGAACAGTGAGGTCCCATGTGATTTATGTAGGGATGTGGCTTGGCTACCCTTGGTGATTGTACCTCTTGCGGGCTCCAAGCATCATAAATCACCGATCCAAGCCAGTCACTAAACCAAGAACCAGAACCACACACAACGACAACATCATACAATCCTTCAACCATCAGGGTTGAACTGCCAACTGCTAACTGCTCACCCTTTTGGCTGGTTTCTTGTAGCAACAGCTGAAGTTCTTTGAGCGGAGCTGTTCCATCTTCTTTACAAAATGCATTCGAAACCTGTTCCAGACTGTTTGATACTCTAACTTCCTTGTGTTACATCGCTTTTTATCGCTTGGCCACTTTCTACAAGATAATGCAAGAATCAATGTCAGGCAAAGTCCTTCAGTGTGAAGCACGGTCTCCCGTTCTAAACGATACGACGATATGTAACAGTTAAGGATGTACCTGTTAGAACCCCGAGGGTTTTCCATGGCCATGGGCTGCCATCAATTCGATGCAGTCTCAGCAGCCGTGCGCTTCTGACCCCGTGCAGGTCCGTCCTTCAGTGGATGGTTTCACAGCTCGATTCACTAAATGTCACCAGCCATCGGAGGCTGGCTGAAACAACTGAAACATGATGGATTCTGAATTCATGTAGAAACTAAATTCAGTTAGAAACCCCAACAATGTTTCAACTAACTTGGTGAATACATGTGAATACCCTACAACACGAGCAAAAGCTGAGACATCGTCCAATGTGCAAAACGAGCAAAATACCCTTCACATATTAAGCACCCCGTTCCTTTCCCAGGGTCCCAGTGCGTGTCCTCATCATCACTAATTTCCTCCAGGTGTTTTCGTCGCACGATGCCAGCTTTCCGATCTTGCGCCTGGGTGTCTTCCAGTTCCGTCTTGCTCTGCAGCTGGTCGCACAAGCCGCCTTGGGTGCAAACCTGCGACAGCTGGGGCACTGTATGTCAAATGGACCGCATAGGCTGGCTTATCTGGCTTAATATGAATCCATATATATAAGATATATGATATAGGTTTCTATGAGGCTATGAGGCAGGCGGCCATTTGATGATGTGACCTGATTCACATTCAACTTGGCTGCTTTGAGGATGTTCGAGGCATGCACTTCACCCTCATGGCGATTGTTTCGAGCTTGTGATGAAACTTGAGAATAGCATAGAATAGCAACCTTCAATGGATTGGTTTAAGGGAACATTGAAACCGGAAACCCCCATGATCTTCATGGTAAAAACCATGGTTTCCGGTTAAGATTTTCCCAACAAAACCAAACCATTGAGTAAATCAGTGCCATTAAATCCCATTAAATCCCATCAAATCCCATTAAACCCCATTAAACCCCATTAAACCCCATCAAACCCCATTAAACCACCATTCAACCACCATTTTCCTAAGTCTCACCGAACCCTTCACTCCGATTGATCGGCACCTGGGAGGCTTGGGACTCTTGATACGAGTCCTCCCATGATTGGTGAATCAAACATTGCCACATATGTCCACAACGTTGATATATCATCTGATATATATATATATATACATACATATTTATATACATATATACATAATAATATATATATACTTATATATATATATATACATAACATATATATATATATATACAGTATATATACATTATTTTCTTGTAGATCCAGCATGTCAACATCTAGTCTGATCATCTCTTTTACTGCATAATTCACTGTTGAAAACACATCGAACTTATGGATTCATATGGTGCATTTTTTTCACTGCAAGGTGTCCATATAAAACATGCGGCTGTCACCTGATAGTCCTATCTACCCATCTAATTATATATATAGTAACATATACATATAGATATATACATATCTCTGCACCAATCTATCTCTCGCGGAACATGCAGTATCTAGTTGGCGGCCGGGAAAACTGCTGGACTTGGAGCCGCTGACATACACTTAAATGCATTATGTGTCAGTGTGTGTAACTACTCCTCTCTCTTTCTCTGTAAATATTTTTGTATAACTATTAAATAAATAAATATGCATATATATTAATATAATAATTATTCATCATTGTTCAATATTATTCATGCATCTGGGCAAATCATAATAATTCACTAATCTCAAACTTGCGGCCATTGTGGGATGATTCCTCTTATCAACCATTCTTCCAGTGAGGTCTCAGTGAGGTCGTAGGAACATGTATGGCTTCACCCAAACGCAGCGCTCCTGGTGGAGAAGGACAGCTTCCACTGGCTGCGAGTCCTTGGCTGGGCACTAGACCCTGGGGGAAACCTGGGGAAGATCTAGCATAAGGATCCTTAGGTAAACATACAAAAAATATGGCTAAACTATAACAAATTCACTAACGTAACATTAAAAAGGCTATATTATGTTTTTTGTTGGAGAATTGCCCAATATACAACGAACCATCATTCCAGGCTTCGGTCGCGACGTGAAAGCCATGGGGTCCCGAAAATTGCAGCTGGGGAAAGCCCAGCTCGGCAATGAACATGGCCTTTTTAATGGAAGTTGATGAATCGGACAATTTTTCGGACAACTGGTGCATTGTCTATCGCCATGTTTGATTAGTCCACCATCCCAGGTTGGGCCACCAAATTCAGCATGTTTCTAGAGGATCATCGCATGATTGTGTACATATATATATATATATATATATTTATATATGTACACAATATATATAGTTAATACTTACTATACTGTAACTGTATGTAATTGTGGGAGAATACATCTACAATCATCATCAATCATCTACACATGTCCCATCACCCTATAATATCTACCTATATCTACATATCATCCACCGAACTCTCCATCCACTGCCGTTGAGCTTCTTGCTCCTGGGAGGAATCACAGATGTCTGCCCAACGCGGTCGTGCACCTTGGACGATGGTCGCCATGGCTCGCAACGACACGGATGGGACGATGGCACAATGGCAAGCACGTGGATAGCACGTGGATAGCACGTGGATAGCACGTGGATAGAACGTGCTGATGTTAGATGATTTGATATCTTCTGCTGTGCGACGAAGTTGTATGTCATTTGCTGCTCTGGACCTTTAATGTAGTGATGTATTGGATGTAATCATCTTCATCGTGGCGCTTGATGAAGATTGTTTTGCCCGTTTCTGGTAAAAGGTATCATGTTGAAAGTGCTGTGCCTGCACTCTGAGCCGTTTGAGAATCACCAGGCTTTTGTACCAGCTTCTCGTGCGGAGTTATGCTATTTTCAAAACGGAGATCGCTGTGGAAACTGGTTTCAGGATCACTAATCATTGAGGATCACCCCAACTATGAAGCAAAACCAGCGGCCAGTTTGCCATGATGGTTAATTATCATCGGATAATCCCAAAGGAGCAAACTAGAGTGGGATACCCTCTGGTAGACTAACATAGCTATGGAAAATCACAATTTTTTAATGGGTAAATCCACTATTTCTATGGCCATTTTCAATAGTTTTTTGTATGTTTACCAGGCCAGGTAATCCCAAATATCTTTGATCATTGAAAACGCTGTCGGTGCCAAGGTGCTCGTGAACCTGCTCCAAGGAGCTGTCGAAAACCATGTATAACAGCCTCAGAATGGCCAGGACGCTCCATTTTGAATCCCACATGGGGCTTGTCTCTGCTTGATGACTGGCAAATGGCTATGAGTCAAAACCCTGGGGCACTAGGCACCCTAAAATAGCTGGTTGGTGGATGGTTATTCCCCAAAATATGGTAATAATATGTAATAATTAATAGGTTTTCACCCATCCCCAAATATTCGATGATTCACCAAGTCCATTAAAACATGTTTTTTTTTAAAAAAAATAGGGGGGGTTGTTTTAGTCTTAGTGGGAGGACTGCAGGACGTCATTTTTACCACAACCAAAATTGTCATGATTCACCAAGCGAGCAAGTCTATAATCATGTACACTTTAATATGTCAAACGTGCTATGGCCACCTGAATTCATTCATCATTTTGTTCACTCAGCCTCGCAGCGTTCAAAAGGGGTTCACAACAAACCACCAGTGAGTAGAGCTCATGCCAGACAGATTAAAGATCTGGACCTGGCAAGAAACTTCAAAAGATCGCACAAAATATCGCACCAACCATCAGTTCCATTCCTGTCCCAGCTGTTGCGATTGGAATGGGAACCATTTGATGGGCCAAGGCACATCCCCACCATCTCCAACACATCGATCTTTCCCGAGTTGTCCTGATCAAACCTTCGAAAGGCCTCACCGTTGAAAAGCGAGGCTGTTCGAAAGAGCCCAAAAGTGGTCTTTCAACGTTAGGCATATCGCAAACGGTGTGCCAAAGACGCATGTCTATAAATGCTGTAATATATATATATATATATATAATATTCTTGCATGTATGTATGTATGTATGTATGTATGTATGTATGCATATATATCTCTCTCTGCATATATATATATATACATTATATATATTATTATATACAATTATATACAATTATATATATGTGTGAATTTCATATGCAATCTATTCCCTACTGATCTAAATGTTAAAAATGCCCAGCAGCACACAGAATGCTTGTTGATGCGTGGGAATTCTGGGAGAACCCTGGCATTTCACAAAAGAAACAATTGGATTCATCAACGCTAGCGGGTGCAAAAGCAGCACTCTGCAGTTTGAAAGGGTTACTGTATGTTACTGTGATGATGACGGGAAAAGGTTCCATCAGTTTCTGGATTCTTGGTGAGATGTGGTCCCCAAATTCAATAAACTCATGACTAGTGGTGCAGCAAACCAACCAAGTCATTTTGTCCCAACAATGCCAGTCTGACAACCAACAATGAAGTTTTCCAACACAAGTATCTGCAAAAATTGTCTTGCGGACGCTGGGTTTCATTCTGATTATATAGGGGCACTCTCACCGTATTATTCAGATTCCCATTAAAGTCATTATTACCAAAAGAACTGCAAAAATGACCATTATGAAATTATGAAATGAGTCATATTATATATAATATTTCTCATATAGAAATGGTGTCAATTATGCATAAACATCAAAAACATCAGCATTGTACTTGTACTGATCATATATTCTAATGATCATATACTTCTATGGTGGCTTCTTAAAATATCATATCCCCAATTATCCCCAGTTCACCATGGGTTTCAATATTCCGCCATGGTCATCCATCACTTGGATACGACTGGTGGTACCATGACAACAGAAACCTCCATGGGATAGCTCCAGGACCTCCTTCAATTCGGCCACTTCGAAGTTGGTGAAGTTGCTGGTGGTACCTTGGGCCACCCATAGTAACCCCACCAAAAATGGTGCGGTTGGTAAACTCCAAAATTTTGGATACCCTCTGGTGAACTAACATAGCAATGGACAATGGCCATTTATAGTGGATTTTCCCTTTAAAAATGGTGATTTTCCATTGCTATGTTAGTTCACCAGAGGGTAATAGTATCTTCCACTACTGGTTGGTGGTATGCCTACCCCTCTGAAAATATGAAAGTCAGTTGGGATTATTATTCCCCAATGTATGGAAAAATAAAAAATGTTCCAAACCACCAACCAGTTTACATAATAGTATCTTCCACTAATACTGCATGGTGAAGAGTGTCCACCAAAAAATCAATAGTCGTAATAACTTCCACCAATAATCCAATGGTTAATCGTATCTTAATATAATGCTAGTAACCCTAAACCATCCCCCACAGTTTGGGGTTGATTATAGCCAAAATGGTGATGATTTACTTGTTCTATCTTTTTTGGGGGGTTGCTGTAAACCCAAATTTGGGGATGGTTTAGGGCTAAGGGTTTAGAAGATGTTTTTATTTTTTTAAACAAGTATCTCCAAAAATGTGACCATCTTCCGCAGTATTGAATTCGCAAACAAAAAAAACAACGACTCACAACTTCTTATCAATTGTTTTTCGCAAGTGGCACTATGATCGCACAAAAGGATGGTACTGTTGTCCATCTGGGGTTCGGAATGTGAAGATCTTTTGCCGAGTGCTCACAATCATGTCAGAGCCTCCTGAAGCCTTGTTTGCTCTTGTGCGCTACTTTAAATGACACTAAATGTATTGGCAAAACTATACGATTCAACGAATGATTCAACATCATTCATATCAAATATCATATCCATTTACAGTGCACCCTTAAAGTTTGCCAGGGGGCAGCTGCAAACGACTGATCTCTGTCCCATCTTGGCCCCAAACGACAGAGGCTCAGAACATCAAAGACATCATCGAACGACAGCAGTTGCCCTGTCTGGATCTGTGCCTTGGGATGAGCCAGCAGGGCCAACCATCAGGACAAGTCTGCACCGATCGTTGTCCATCGGTAAAACACGACTGGGGGTTTTGTAATAACTAAGCCACGTAAAAAATCATATGTTTAAAAAATCATGTATATGGATCATCAGCCATATGGCCATAATACCTGATAATCATTCATAATCATCATCACTCGGGTCAGATAGGAATTCCCTCTGGTCATGACTGGGCCACCATTCGGGTGAACCATCCCCAGTCCAAACCGCCGGGGAACGTCTGACAAAAGCGTGCGCACTTTGCCGCAGATGAGCAGCGCCCTGGCGAACGGCGAACGCTCATGGGATCACTTGATGACGTCCAAATTCAGCGGTTTTTCTATAAGGGATTATCCCACTACAGTAATGAGATATGTCTCATGATATAAGGGATTAAACAATAGCCTTATCACCTGATGAGATCACCATATTTTATAAGTCTAGAAGGTATTGTTAACAAGAAACTCTGTAAGGTATTATCCAACTAATCAGATCACTATATTTTATAAGGTACATTGTTAACAAGAAACTCCAATCGAGTTTCTCGATTGGAAAGAGTGGCAATGTTTGGGCACATATCTGATTATCTTCGTCTACAAGTTTTTTTTTGCTCGGTTTTCCCATTTCTTTCAGCATGCCTTAAGATGAACAAATCCCATCCCCCCAACGTAGACCCTGCATGACCCGGCCAAATAAGGGGGTGGACATGTTGGAAGATTTCGTTTCTGAAATAAACGGCTATGTTCAGGGTCTATGTTAATTTACTGTACTCCAAATTATCCGAAACAGAAACCAGCGAGACCGAGCTCCGAACACATCATCTGGGAGAAGAGATAGGAACTCACCTGCGTTGGCAACCCCAAAATAGGGAACCTTGGTGAATAAACAAAGGGCTACCTCCAAAAAGTGATCATCTGCTATGAAAATTGTACCCCCGCCCAAGTCAACCGCGAAAGGGTAATGACAATTCGGGTTCGAGATTCACTACTACGGGTACGAGTGTTCAGTGATATCTGGTGCGTGGATGCTTTCGATGCTGGTTTTGAAATCCGAAACCGACAATCCGACAAACCAAACCACCCAAGAACCATCATTCCAACCCAAGGGGGGCCCTCTCAAGCTCCATTGTTTAATCTTGGATGCCCAAGATTACATATGAAAAACATGATGCTTAGTAGGTGTTCCCACAGGTGGCAAAACACGCTGTCTTCATCCAGGCTTGACCCATGGCCTTCGATGACAGCCCCGTCTTGATCTTTGTCCACCAAACGAAACCTGCCCGGTTTACACTGGCGCTCACATGGTCCCATGTCTCAACATTTGATTTAGGGGAAAACCACTCAAAACAAGTGGAGTAATCATGCGTAGCCCCATTAAAAAAAAAACACACACACACACATTTTTTTTATTGGTAATTAATGCTAATTATACCCCAGTCTCACACAGACCCGATCCCACACGGCTGGAGGAGTCAGAATTGAGGACCTCAGTCGAACATCACCGAACAATCGCATCTTTGGATCATAAAACGATCCAAAAACTGCTCCCGGACTTGGTTCACGGGACGAAGAAATGCATCACATTTGAATGCAGGAAACTCCCTTAAAAATCATGGTATGGTCAAACATGTGCAAGTTGTTATATAATAGTTATTTGTATGTCACATTTTTATACATGTTTGGAGTCCCCCTTTTGGTCTTTTGGTTGGTTATAACGGGGGGATATCATGGCCGCCTGGCATGGAGTTCTGCCAGCTCTTCCACTTGCAAGGCCCTGGCCTTGGCAAGCTTGCAGAGGCCATGGTAGCGGCCATGGTAGCTGGAACCGGGAAGTTACCCTCTGGTAAACTAACATAGCTATGGAAAATTGCCATTAATAGTGGATTTTCCCATTGAAAATGGTGATTTTCCATAGTTATGTTAAATTACCAGAGGGTACCACAACAAATCCCGGAAACCAGATTCAAACTGATTTGATGCCAGTTTTCTTTGTCCTAATGCTAGCCATTGTCTATCTTTTGAGGCCGATCCAACTTCTCCCCTCTCGTCAGGCACTTGTCAGAAACAGCAGTCGCAGCAGAGCAGTTCCTGGGAGCCCCAAACCAGTGACAAAAAATCATGGAAGTCCACCAAGGGTGTCTTCCACACCTGCTGCTCCTGGCGGTCGGAACTGCAGGGAAGTGCAGGGTAAAGTCATCCCATAAATTTTCGATACTCGTGATCATGGGGATAACATTCATAAGCGTTTATTCTAATCTAATCAAATCTTATCTGTTTTATCTATTCCTATCAAATTAATTAATATATATATATTAATTATATTTAATTATCCATCTATCTATCTGTCTATCTGTTTATCTATCTAATTAATTAATCTAAATCTAAATGCACAATCCATTCGAACTGCACAGTGCTGAAACACCTGGCGTGCTGCCATGGCTATACCCTGGCAACAGGTGCCTCATCAACCGGACAGTTGCCTCCACGCAGCCTGCGCCGCACCAAAAATGATATGTTTAATGAGATCTTCATGGGAATTAATGGTGATTTTATGGGCGCTGGCAAAATTTCATATGGGAATAAATGGGATTAATGATGATTTTATGGCAATTAATAATATTTTAATGGATTTTAATGGGATTGAATTGGGCTATATTGGGATTAATGGTGCTTGCATGGGGATTTAATGGTGATATACAGGGATAAATGGAGAAAGAGCCAACAATCTGGATATTTATATATATATATATTATATTATATATATTATATATATATATATATTTATTATTATTATAATATATATATATATATTTATTATAATATATATATATATAATAATAAATATATATATATTATAATAATAAATATATATATATATACATATGGGCAATACTATTCAAAACCAACAAGACTGGATATCCTGGGGATCCGGGATACATGCACTAACATTGAGGGATATCGAAACAAAAATATGGGCGTCTCCTCCATCCCACTAATAGTGGAAATCCATGGCCGCATATGGGCATATAAATCCCTATCTGGGTTGAGCCTACCCCTCTGAAAAATATGACTTCGTCAGTTGGGGTTATTCGTCCCAACTGAATGGGACAATAAAATTCATGTTCCAAACCACCAACCAGCTATGAAATGGATTGACATGATTGATGACGTCCCATTCTACAATCCAACGTTTGCCCATGGCAACAAAAATATGGCGAGTCAGCTATCATGAATCAAATCAAAGGGGATTCAGAGAGACAGCCCTATGAAATGCCTATGACTTTTGGGACCCTTCACACTGAGGTAACCCTTGGTCTGTTGCAAGCTGCTGCCGCAACTGATCCCATTTTTGTCCACGCTTAGCAGCAACTTTGGCTGCCCGGCAGCCTGGAAAATGAGATCAGACTTTATATCCGCAAGGCCGGTCAGTAACCAAACTATGATTGATTATTAACTATTATTAACTATTATTAACTATTATTAACTATTATTATTACATTTTCAATACCATGATCAGCAAAACAATCAACAATTTCCATTTGCGGTTCCTGGGCTGTTGGTGTTGGAAAACGGAACTGATCACACCAATGCCAAACGGCTTCATCTGCCGCAGGTGGGCAGCTTTAAAGTCCGGAGCTATAGACAACTCTGAAATATTCTAGAGAAGCTCTAACTTCGTGAGAATATACCTACATATATAGTATTTGAAGTCAAAGTATTTGGCTAGTAAGTATACATTAAGTGACCATTTGTAAGGCTATGTGGGCAATTATTTGATATAGATCAACTATCATCCAACTATTCACTATGCGGTTATTAATTCATAATTAGATCAAAGCTAAAAATAGTTAATCTAGTACTTATTAGTTAGTGGCTTATTATAACCATCTATTACCAATGATTGCTAACTATATTGGGTTATTGGTTATTAACGATATTTTTCACTATCATTTGCTATCTTTAAGCATGATTATTAACAATGTTTACTTAAACGGTGTTAAGTATATATATATGTGAATTACACTATAAATTATAAATAGATATTTATCTAATTGTTAACGTATCAGCTATGATGATCAACTATTGCTAACCATAATGATTAACTTTGATTGTCAACTTTTGTTGACCATGATTAACTATTAAATATATTTTGTTATCAACTATGTCAACTGTTATCTAATGATTAAATGATTAACTGTACTATTAAGATCAACTATCATCTAATCATTAACTTATTATGCGTATCAAGTTATGGTTCATAAGTCAACTATATTATCTATATTGACCTATTACCCTCTGATAAACTAACAGTTTTCTACGGAAAATCACAATCTTTAATATATTAAATCAACTATAAATGGACCATATTCAACAAATTACCAGAGGGTATTAACTAACTATGATTGTTAACGAACCATGATCAAGTTATAGATTGAACTACCCATCAGAGCTTCAGCAGCGCAGCCAGGTCACCTTCAGCGCAGCGCTCTTTGATGGTACGGCGGTGCACCTGGCGGCGCCGCGGAAAAATGTCGGGAACCTCTGGGGGAAACCGTGGGAGAATGGGATTTCGCGGATTTCACCGATTTGAGGTGATTTGAGCATCAAACATTTAGGATTTCATGCAGGAAAACCCCCCAAAATGTCGATTGATTTAGTGGGAAAATCATCCGGGATCATGTCACCCCGTCACCATCCATCACCGCTTCGCACCTCATTCTCCTCAGCCAGGCTTCGGAGCACCACCACGGCGGGTTTCTTGCTGATCTCGTCCTTCAACAGCTCCACCAACCTCGGATCCGCCGAGAACGCCGAGTTCAGCGTCAATCATGGGACGTTGAACGCCAGATGTATTATTGGTTTTGTTGGGAAAATCTTAAGCGGAAACTATGGGTTTTTTTTCCCATTAAATATGGGTTTTTCCTGCAAATGTTCCCTTTAACCAATCCATTGAATGTATGGATTTTTCTTGATGACATGAGTGGCGGACAAAATTGCTTCTTACTCGCAATGGACATGGCCAAAGTGGGTGGTCCCCTATCGGTTGTGAAGGTTTGTACTTCCATGCTATGTGTAAAAATAGGGTATCGGTAAGTGGGTGGTCCCCTATCGACTGTGAAGGTTTTCACACAAATTTGAACATCCCAAGTCCACCCCCTACCAATTACTTTAGTCTTTTGCTAACTTTGTCGGTTACTCACATGGATTTCATATGATGCTTATTGCTTTTTAGCGTCAACAGTTGGATTCGATACAGGAAAATCATGGAACATCTATGGGTAATGATTCAATGGGTTCATTCAAAGAACACACAGAAAACCATGTTTTTTTTTCTGGCCGAAAACCGAGGGTCCTGCGGTTCCGGTCCTACTACCTCCCCCAAAGCAGCTTGAGATGACGCCAGGATGCTTGGTCAACTAGATAAGAGAAAAAACATAAACCTCATACAGTACAACTCCCGGAAATAGCATAAAATATTAATAGATCCTAACTTTCACTAGGATCATTGGCATCGAGGAAAACCCAAAACTGGGATGAAAGACATGGTCACCGTACTGTCCATGGCCAAGGCGCAAAGGGATGGCGCCTGCTTCCACCATCCAAGACTTGTTCTGGTCACTGAGGACGCACAAGGTTCCTAGGCTGGACCACGGGCACGCTGACAGCAGGGCAAAAGTCTTCACATCCTGGGATTTAAAGTATGGCCATGTGTTTTCTAAATCAATAGTTATGGATCTTGTGGCAGTATTGATACTGATGATATTATGGTTGTGCAAGCAGTTCCTAAGTTCCTCATGTCATGGATATTGCAAGATGCAACCCATTGGATTTTGACTGTTTTACATTTTTTACAATATTAATTGAACGGATTAGGCTGCAAATGCTTGCTGAAGGTTGTATGTCTTCATCTGCTGAGAAGTAGGTCAGTCACCCACCAAAACTTATATATGTGGAAGTTGTAAGATGCCGGTGATGGAAAGTCTTACAGTAAAAGAAGAATCTTGTGGACTTACAGGTTTATTTGGCACTGCTTGGAGGCTATCGGTCAGTGGAAACAGGAACCCACAATCAAATTCCACAAATTTCACACCAAACGTCAGCTCGTCAGCTCGATATCATGCAGAATCTCATGCCACTCCTGGAAGGATTTTTTTTCATAGGCATCACATCCCCCGAAAGACGTGGCGCCCTATCTCCACCCAGGCGCCCAACGCAGAGGCAGCACGTTCACGGACCAAGGCGTCTCCTGGATGGATCGGTTTTATTACCATGGGATTCAACGAAGGCAAAACCCGCGCCTAGAGTCATGATTAAAAGTTGCTAAAATGATCATTAAGAGCAAGAAAATGGCAAAACAACATGAACAACATGAAGAAATACGATATGAATATAATATATATATATATAATATGCATGTAATCATGGATGTATATGATATAAAAGATATTCAGGATGGATCTCAATGGATCTCAATGGTGCTTTATGATCATGCCTTGCACGATGAATCATGATGACTTGATGAGTGCCTACCAGCATAGGTGTTCGTTTCCAAGTCAGGGTATGACCTTCATTGAAAATCCACTAAACATATCATCTAAGTACATTAAAACCCGACTATCATCAGATTTAAGACATATTGATGTACTATTTTTATATAAGTACAATTAATTACATCATATAACATACTTATTTATCCACTATCCCTTCCCCGGGATCATCCATTAAATACCACCCCTATTGGGCCAACCACAGTCCCCGAAAATGAATATTTCCAATGCTACTGAAATCAGGGCTTCAAAAAGGGGTAATTTAAAAACCGTGGGGCATGATTAATCCAATTGATATACCTATTCTAATCCCATTCAAACCCAAATCGGAAATAGTTGGTGTCCCATTAAATCGCACTATTTCCCCTTTCTATCCCTGTTCGTATCTCCTTATATAAATCACCATTGGACCCCCAAATCCCAACCCTCAGCCTCAGCCTCATCACTATATACCAAAAATCATTAAAGAAAACGGTGGTTTCTCGTGGATCTGCCAATCATTTCCATCCCCAAAATTAGATATCGTTGGGTATTATACCCATCTCTACCCCATGATGTTCCGATGATTTCCATGTCATATCCCGCGATTTGGGAATATCCCGTTCTATCCCATGATTTCCCCATGTATCTGGGGAAATGATCATTCACTAAGCTGAAAACTTCGACCATCTTGGGAGAATTTCCCTTACAGGTTGCATTCTTCCAGGCTTCGGCATTTCTCCCACATGGATTAATCCCATCACCCGTTCATATTAAACACCCCAATTGCGTCCCAAAAAAATGTGGAAATTCCCTACATCCACCATGGTTGCGTTGAACGGGGCTGTTTCATAGGGGGGTTCGGGGATTACCCTCTGGTAAACTAACATAACTATGGAAAATCACCATTTTTAACGGGAAAACTCACTATAAATGGCCATGTTCAATAGCTATCTTAAACGGCCCCACAACTGTGACCGTACCGGTCCGTCACTGAGCAGATTCACCAAGGCGTGAATACCGCCTGACTGACCGATGGCCTCCTTGTTACCTGGATCAGATGGATGAGGTCATCGAAAATTACAGCATTAATGTGGGTAAATTAAATATATGATAATTCACTAACCTGAAAGACGGCCTCCAATCTTCCTTAGCGGGCCCAACCCCAGCTGACCGTACCTGAAACTTGCGGCCATTTTGGGATGATTCCCCGCAATCTAACCTTTAATCCAGTGAGGGAGAACAGTGAGGTCGTTACAATTTACCCAGATTCATGTAGATTTATTGTGATGATCCCATAGCTGTGGGAAACCCAATGGGATTTTGATGGAGATTTAGTGGGATTTGACGAGATTTTGCGGGATTTGATTGGATTTTCTGTGAAATGAATTGAAATGTGTGTGGGAAAATATGGGACCAAACCATATGGTATATAAAAGGAAAAATCATAGGAGCATGTAGCAATGTTTAGTGATTTTCAGTATTAAACCATAGGATGAGTAAGGCTTTGGGGCAACAAGAAAGGAAAAAAAACAACTACACATGGTGGGATAATGATTAATTAATAATGTTCGTATAGTGATTATATAATAGTGATGAATAATGATTAATATAATGATTATGTAATAGTGATTCAATGTGAAACACTCTGGCTGCCATCAACAACTACCATTTGGGGATGCTTGGGACACCCAGCAGACTGGTGATCTTGGGGGCGGTTTGTGGTTTTGGCTTTGCCACATGTGACATGAATTGAACTTATTGCTCTATATTATTTGTTATAAGCTAGATTGTTAGTATGGCCATCATCGTTACATAATCTCCCTCACACACACATATATATATATATATACATTATTGATAAAAACATGTGTGTTAATATACAGGATTGTGTAATTACTTACATGCATTATTCTATATACAGTACATCAATATATGTTCCTCATCGGTTTCATGCACACGTTCTTTTTGGAGCATTGTGGCAACCCACTCATCTGCATCCCAAGTAGCTGGAGTTCATCACCGCCAAGTTTCCCAGCGCAGTTGCCGCATGTTTTCCTGGGGGGGTAGCCCAGGTGACTGGGATGCTACGTTAAGAAAACACGGCAAAGTACCAAGTCCTATTTCTATTAACTATGGTTATAAACATGATATCAGTTGCAACTATGTTTTTTTAAAAAGAAAACGGATATAAAGAAAATATCAGAACACTCATCATCTAAGCCATGTACTCATCTTGTTCATGTTTGCTGTGCTGGGCTACATAGGAAGACATCTGTCATGACTTCTTCCTTGATCAGTAGCTGCCATCAGCCAGTAATGAGGTAGGCGCCCGCAGGAAGGGTCACGTGATCTGAGACGTATTTGCCAATATAGGCCCTTACACCACACGTACAATAACCCTGTCATACATACAATTCACCAACAATGAACTAGCTATCCCAGTAGTCAGCTAGATGATCTGCTATATACATAATGTGTATGTATATATATATGTGTGTGTGTGTGTGTCGTCGTCGTCATCATCATCATCATCGTCATCATCATCCATAGTTATACCTGTATTTAAGGCATCCATCATTGCTCTCCGTAAATTATCAGCTTTCAGTTAACCCGAAAAGTTCGGCCATTTTGGGATGATTCCCCATAAACCATCATTATTATAGTGAGGTCGCGACGTGAGGTCCTAATAATTTACCCCGATAGTTATATACAATGTGTGTAAAACAATGCCATAGACCACCCGTGACTTGGAATGGTTTATACCATACCACCTATAATAATGGTGGTTTATTATGGTTATCCCATTATTCTCCCACAATTATCCCATTATTATCCCTATATTACACACTTGTAGTCATTATTTTCCCAATCATCCCATTAGATCATCCCATTAAATCATCCCATGTAAATTATCCTACTGTTATCCCTATATAGCCTATATCTTCATATATTTTACCCATTAATAGTCATCTGGTTGGTGGTTTTTTCTACCCCTCTGAAAAATAAGACTTCGTCAGTTGGGATCATGACATTCCCAATATATGGGAAATCATAAAAGCCATATTCCAAACCACCAACCAGTGTTTGTTGTTTTATAAACCACTAAAATCCCCATTAACTATAGTTATATCTACCATAAACATCCATAAACCATAGTTAATCCACATTTCCAAACCACCAACCAGTCACTGTTTTACCCACATTATCAGTTCCAGTGCTCCAGTTCCACCACCCTCCACCCCGCTGGATGCGGGGACAGGCGTCTGGCTGCCGGTGCCACGTGGTCCGTGTCGTTCACCACATCGATGAGCAACGGGATGGCGCCCATCTTGGCCTCGGGGGCAGGTCCTCCGTTACCGCCGTTACGGAATCAGATGGAAAAAACCTGGGAAAACATAGGGAAAATATGGGAAAAACATGGGAAAACGTATGGAATATGGAAATATATGGAAAATTTGATGGGAAATATATATGGAAGAAGCCAGAAAATCAGAAACCGACCAAACTAGGCTTGTGCACAGGGTTTCACTCTCTATCATATCTGCAGGCAGGTTGCGATCACGGCACGGTTGTCTGCGTTGGTGGCTAAGATGGATAGCAAACCTGCCCAGGCGAGGCTGGGCAGTTCTGTAGTCCTTAAAAGGTGAAAGGCCCCGATGGTGGTGGAATCCTTCCAACTGCTATGGCATGCCTGGGATCGTGGAATCTAAATGTAGTAGCCCACCGACACAAACATACAAAAAGTAAATTTCAACTAAAATAGTGATAAATCATTGTTCTATCTTTTTGGTGGCTGCTATGGGCTGCTATGACCAACATTAAAATCATTAAACCAATGGCAAATCTCTCTCTATAAATATGTATATATATATATATCATGGTTTATTCAACTAGCATAAAGTAGACATTAACAAATAGCTGTATACATATACATACATACACACACATATATATACACACAACATCATAACAAATATGGCACATCATAAAACCATCTTAAACCCATGGCAAACACCATATTAGCACCACGGATCTTTCTCCGCCTGTCGCATCTTCCCGAGTTCCAGGGTTCTGGTCTTTCAGCAGCTCTAAGCCTGGGCTCGGAGATCCCATGCTTAGTGGTACAGAAAAGTGGGAAACCTCTGGATGCATTCACAATGGTGACTTTGAATATACTTTGAATATATGTTACCCTCTGGAAAACATACAACAAGCTATTGAAAATGGCCATAGAAATAGTGGGTTTACCCATTAATAGCATGATTTCCCATAGCTATGTGGCTGTTTACCAGAGGGTAATAACCTCTCGGGAACACCTGGACATGCATTCAACATCTAAGCTCTTGGGTTGCCACTTGTCCTTTTTGGAATGGCTATAACTGCTGACCTAATTTTAAATAATTACCATCATCTGGCCCCCCAAAATGAACAGATCCAATACTGCAGACAGATGTGAAAAATATACAAAAATATTAGGGGAATTGGATTGTTGAATCAACACTCTGACGTTTGATCATCAACAAGCAACCCTCACCTTTTTAGCCGATTCTAGCCTATCAGAAGAACTGCGCGCGCATCTTTGTCGATTCATCATTGTACAACTGCCACCTGCTCTTGGATTTGCTCACAAGATGAACGCCGAGCGGCTGGGCCGAATTCCACCGCTACGGGAGATGGACATCACGTTTTTGCCATGTCCACCTGGTTGGGGTGAAAACATATGGAAAAACAACTGGGGACCCAAAGAACTCTGAGCATTCCGAAAAGTACCTGGGGTAAACCCAAGTTGTCGAGACATTTTGTAGGTCAATGGCCATTCTGACAGGCAATTCACTAATTCACGGCCACATTCCATGACCCTATCTGACACCACCACTCCATCCAACATGGCAATGGGCAATTCCTCAAATTTGTGGACGATATTCTCATAGAAACCCATGTCCAGTTGCCAAATCTTCACCAGTCGCCTGCCACCAGTGCATGGAGCAAACCAGCAGAAGTTTCTCTGATGCTGGGGGATTCGTCGCTGAGCAGCTTGATCCTCGGCTCAACCCGGTCAACCCCTAAGATGTCCATGGCTTCATGGAAAACAAGGGGAAAATAAGGCACATTTTTTAAGATTGAACTGGAGGTGAACTGGCCACTGGGCTCCAAGAGTTTTTTAGGGGCTGGTCTCGTGCTGATCCGAAGTAATTCCAGGAAAAAAAAAAGCAAACGTCAGAATACCCTCTCAAAAACGCTTCACAAATCAAGGGTAAGACATCCGATGAGAAATCTGAAGCCCATCTCAATCAAAGTGCATTTTCATGTCTTCAGTTGACTCCCAGCTCTTGCAATGTTGCAGGCCAAAGTAAAAACCCTACTTTTGCTATATATTTCACCTCCGGCTGAGGGCCATACAATTTGGGCACTGCTCCTGTAGCCGCCCCAATGGCCTTAGTGCCCCATGCCCCATGGCCCCAGTCGTTTCGGGTTGATCCTTCCCATTGCATCCGTTTGTGCTGCCGGGTGTCTGACTGGTTGTCCTCATGTTCGTGCGCCAGTTTGGCCAGCACCGCCGCCGCCAGCTCACGCAACTCAATGCGATCCAACAAGCCGATCAGCGGGGGAATGGCGCCTGCACGTGTGATGTTGTCCTGCCGGTGACATGGTGAATGGGGGGATGTGTTTAGGAAACGATGCATCCCACCCAGCGGAGGGTGCCCTCACTTGGGCTGGGCATCTTTGAACTTTAAAACAACGATTGAAAAAACCAAGGAAAACTGGCATAAAATGGGCCGGGACCAGCTTCTCATGCTCGTTTCCTGATACACGAAACCCAAATCCAGCTCCTATTACCTCTATCTTCAGAGAGCACAACGGAATGAATTCAGTGTTTGTCCCTAACAAACCAAAATACACACACACATGGTCCCGGCCAAAAATGATTGCCAACCTTTGAAACCTTTTCAATGTAGATTCATCCATCACAATAGCAAACAAAACTGTTCACCAAATATCCATTGAAGCCGTTGGTTGTATCATGTTATATCATCATGTTCGTTGGTTAAAGCTGCTAAGCTGTTAAACTCCCAAGTTTTTCAATGCCAACAAAAAATTACCCTGTCCTGGGCCAACCTTAGATTCATATATATATATACCTATATCCCCGCTTAATTTAGCAGTTTACCTTTCTTTCTGTGTTGGTTCATGTTGCTTCCCTATGATTTCTTGGGGTTTCACCTTCATTTTTGATGCTTCAACCCATCCAGTCCACGGGATTACCCAGCTCCTGCTGTTCATGGCCCTGCGACAGTGCCAGCAGCAACAGCAGCGCCGGCTCTTGGGCCTCCGCCGCTCCCTGTAGCAGCGCCACCAGGCGCCGTAGCCCGTCCTGCTGCAGGATGGACGTTTGGTTGTCCTCGGCGAGATGGCTGCTGTAGGGTGAAAAAAAAGAAACGGCATGTTTTTGTTGGTGAAATTTCAGCACCAAAACCTTTGGGATGCCATGTGTTGTATAACTATTGGATTTGTGTAAACTTTCTACGGAAAGTGGGAATGCCATGTCATGCTGAGGTCGGACAGTCCGGCCGCGCCATACCCAGAAAATCATGGGGAAAATAATGAAAACATCACAAGTTCACTTTGACAAACTGATCAAAGTGGCATTTTCCCGGCATTTTCCTGGCATGTTCATAAAATTTCCTGGCACCGCACCAAGTTTCCATGTTATTCTGCGCCAGGCTCCACAAAGCTCTGGCCGCTTCCACGCGAACTCGACTGAGGTCGTGGTTCAGGTGCTGCACTAAGATGGGAATGGCACCGGCCTTGAGTGACACGGAAAAAACAGCTGCACATGATACCTATCTTATAGTACACTCTGGTTATTTAACATGGCCATGGAAAGATCCAGCATTTTTAAGAACGGTACACCATCTATTTCTATGGGCCATTTTCCATGGCTAGGCTATGTTAAATAAGGGTATCTTATATTGATATCATTGCTAATTATATATTATATGATATTGATATTACATTAAGGTGCAATATGATGGTTTATCTTACTTTACCTTCTGATGTTGAATTTATCTTACCCTCTGGTAAATTAACATAGACCCTGGCAGATAGGGGTTGGAAGACTAGTTTCCATTAACAATTGGCTATTTTCAGGGTCTATGTTTATTTACCAGAGGGTAACTTCTTCTGAACTAATCTATTCGAATCTGATCCTCTTATCTTATCCTATGGCATCTTGTCTATCAATCTAAGATGATATGAGCGTGCCTCTGCGGCATACCATACATACATACATGCAGGGTTCAGACTGGTTCAGATTAGTTTTTGGATGTTTTTTTTGGCTCAGGTTTTTGGTTTTCTTTCTTTCTTTCTTGGTACCATTTGCCTTGTATTTGCAACAGTTTGGAACTAGAATCTGTCATTTTGCATGGTATTTGCTACATTTTGGCATGGTTACTTTGCATTTTGCATGATGTTTGCTACATTTTGGCATGGTTACTTTGCATTTTGCATGGTGTTTGCTACATTTTGGCATGGTTACTTTGCATTTTGCATGGCATTTGCTACATTTGGCAGTGTCCGCCTTCCATTTTGCATAGTATTTGATTTGACACATTTTGGCACTTCAACCTCTCATTTGCATGGTATTTGCTACATTTTGGTACTTCAAACGTTCATGTGGGTTTCTTGAGAGTTTCTTTCGGCTTTCATTTAGGGTTTCATTTAGGGTTTAATTAGGATTTCATTAAGGTTTCATTTAGGGTTTCATTTAGGGTTTCTTTAGGAATTCTTTAGGTTTCATTTAGGCTTTCATTTAGGGTTTCTTTAGGTTTAGGGTTTCTTTAGAGTTTCATTTAGGGTTTCATTTGGGGGTGTCTTACCAGGAAACGTTCAACTGGGTTTCTTTGGGGCTTCTTTAGGGTTTCATTTAGGGTTTCATTTAAGGTTTCTTTAGGGTTTCATGTAAGGTTTCTTTAGGGTTTCATTTAGGGTTTCATTTAGGGCTTCATTAGGAGTTTCTTTTCAGGGTTTCTTATCAGGATTTCTTATCAGGATTTCCAAACGTTCATGTGGGTTTCTTTGTGGCTTCTTTAGGGTTTCATTTTGGGTGTCTTTAGGGTTCATTTAGGGTTTCATTGAGGCCTTCTTTAGGGTTTCATTTAGGGTTTCTTTAGGGTTTCATTTAGGGTTTCATTTAGGATTTCATTTAGGGTTTCTTTAGGATTTCATTTAGGGTTTCTTTAGGGTTTCGTTTACATGTTCTTCAGGGTTTCAGTTTGGGATTCATTTAGGGTTTCATTCAGGGTTTTTTAGAGTGTCGTTCTGTGTTTCTTTAGGATGCCATTTAGGGTTTCATTCAAAGTTTCTTAGGGTTTCATATATGGTTTCTTTAGGGTTCATTTAGGGTTTCATGCAGGGGTTTCTTATCAGGAGTTCTTATTAGGATTTTTTTAGGGTTTCCTTGGGTTTCACCTAGGGTCTTTAGGGTTTCATTTGGGATACAAACAGGAGAGAATAAAGCAAAAGAAAAGAAAAAAACAAAGAGGCACTAAACACAGGAAGCAGAGAAGCAAAGGAGCAGGAAGTAGAGCAGCAAAACACATGACTGAAGAAAAGAACAAGTAGAATAGTAGAAGTAGAAAGGCACAGAAGCACAAAAGCAGAGAAGCAGGGAAAGCAGAGAAGCAGAAAAGAAAAGAAGCAGGTAAAGCAGAGAAGCATGAAAAGCAGAGAAGAAGGAAAGCAAAAAGCAGGAAAAGCAAAAAGCAGAAAAGCAGAAAAGCAGAGAAGTAGACAAGCAAAGAAGCAGGAAAAGCAGAAAAGCAGAGAAGCAGAAAAGCAGAGAAGTAGACAAGCAAAGAAGCAGGAAAAGCAGAAAAGCAGAGAAGCAAAGAAGCAGAAAAGCAGAAGCAGGAAAGTATAGAACCAGGAACCCCCCCAAAAAAAAACCTGCCGCAAAAAAAACAAAAATAAATAGCCCTCCTATATATATATATATATCTCTATATACAGGCACGTGTGTGGCATGTCTTACCTCTATGCCACCTACAGACTCCGCTACCCCGCACCGCAGCCAGGTTACCCAGGCGACAGCCATCTGCGCTTCTCGCTGACTGGACAAGGTCTGCAGCAAGCTGCAGGCGCGCTGCAACTGCTCCGGAGGACCATCTTTCAGCATGGTGACCTTTGAGATTTTTTTTCGAGGGACGCAGCAGAAAACGTTGAAGTTAAACATATCAAAAAAGTGAAAACACGTGGTTCCCCAGTGGACGAAAGCTCTGGGAAAAGAACAAAGATCACCTTCAGCAAAACCAGGAAACCGCGAAAGTGGAACTGAAAGCAGCAAACATAAAACATCATAAAACTTTGGACAGCAAACACAGGGATTTGATGTGATGTTTGGTAGGGAAAGGACGGATTTGCTTCAATGAGGTAAGAGTGTGACTTCAACCTGGGAAGACAGTGATCAAACCAATAGAAACTGGTGACTCTTGGCAGTAAAACATGGGATGCAAACAACCTGCAAACAATAAATGCAGAACATAGCAATTGTGTCTTATCTTAGCTTTCATTTGTTTAAGAAACGGGCAAAAACGCATTACCCTCATTCATCCAACAGGGCTGGTTGTGCAACTAGCAAATTCAATGGTATTACATGTTGATCTATATATATATATGTGCATATCTTATTTGTATATACAATAGTCAGTGCCTATACTGACCCATTTGTTTCCACTGATCTTAAGTCCAGAAAGACCTGGTTGCCAGGAATTCTGACAATGGATTGGGTCATCCCAAAAAGACATCTTAAACAGTAGTTTTTTTCAAAACTAAACATCTAAGATTAAACAATAAATTTGAATCTAAACAGTAGAAATTATATATTTTAAATTTAACACTAAAATTTCTATTAAGCCAGCTAGTTTGAAACTCATGAAGTTGACAAATCAAACATGGTTGGCCGGGAAATCCCCAAATCAGATGTGCATCTACATATGGAAAACCATCCGTAATGTAATAAACCTCCAATTTTGGTAAGAGACCCCACTATATGTATGTTCATAAACCTCAGATTTGTTAGGAATAGACCTGCAAATTTTGGATAATGTTTGGCTGAATCACTATGAAAAGAGCCGAAAAGTGCGGCCAGCTATGGACCATCATTTTAATGACGTCACGTGAGGTCATGATCAAATTCATCCAGATACGCAAGATATTCTCTGGTAAACTAACATAGCTGTTGAAAATCACCATTTTTAGTGGGTAAATCCACTATTTATATGACCATTTTCAATAGCTATCTCACAAATTACCAGAGGGTATTACTTTCCCCATCATCCTGCTGCCACGGGTATACCCAACTTTTTCGACCCAACTTGATTCTTGGATTCGCCGCCATAAACTTACCAGACTGGGAGTGGTTTACCACTGTTTACCACGTTAATAAACCTCCATCTATTCCATATACACACACACATATATATATACAACTTATATGCATGTAGCATGTATATATATATATATATTATATTAAAAAATTGTATATTATATTTATATATACAATATCTATATATATATATACAGTATATGTATACATATACATACACACACTCACACACACACACACTCACACACACCCACACACACTCACACATATATATAATTATCTATCTATATTACTAGGGGCATACCCAATAAGCCTTTCATTGCGCCGAGGTTCCACCAACGGGATGCCGCCGTTGTGCCAGACCGCATCGCGGTGTAGAGGATTGGAGGCGACCAAGGCGTCCTCAGTGGCGACTTGTTTCATGGGATTGGTTGAAGGCTTTTTGTTCAGAGCCAAAGCCGATAGTTTGGATGGTAAAAAAAACATGGTTTCCTGTAGATGTTCCCTTCAACTAATCCAATGATGTGTTTCTATAATGGGGAAAAATATGATTTTCGAAAACTATATATATATATAATATGCATATTTATAAATATATATATATACATATATGGATATATATATATATATATGGATGTATATGGTGAGTATTTACATGGGTGTCTCATGGTGTCTCCACATATATGTGCGTAATTTGTGGAACACAATGATTCAACAAGTCAACATTGCTTGTTTCAAGTGATGCTCAGGGAATTTAAGCAGCAACCGTATATGGGATATGTTTAACCAAAGTGGTTTGGTTAATATTGAACAATGTTGCAGTATGTTGCAGTACAACATTTGTTTGGGCTCTGTGAGCACGTATCATTTTGGTGCATACAGGTTCTGTTAACCATGACCGCCATCAAGTGTTTCTCACATCACGCCATTTTAGGTGGCGTGAACAAACATGTATCACATTTAAGGAAAATCTCATAGCGCAACTAAAACAACAAGCATCATCATGGTAATACACCATGATTGCGTAGCGTTTGCGTATATAGGGAAGCATATGGAAAAAAACATGATCTATATTTAAATAATATAATATAATATAATGTAATAAAATATAATATAATATAATATACATATTATATATATATATATATATATATATATATTATATTATATATATATATATATATATATATATATATATATATATATTAAATATTATATTAT
>Ga0126342_10003085_pt1 | contig 27119 bp, 17 predicted proteins | sample Cyp1metagenome_FD_92528 | JGI IMG/M metagenome (GOLD analysis project Ga0126342, IMG submission 92528) | Coral microbial communities from Lord Howe Island, Old Settlement Bay, Australia - Cyphastrea 1 metagenome | ecosystem: Host-associated > Invertebrates > Cnidaria > Coral ... | reverse complement strand
TATCCTTCCAATGCCAAGGGGTCACAATCGTCGCCCCTTTGGCTCAAGTCACCATAACTGCAGATCCCCGAGAAAAGATCTATCATGCCGAAGCTGTGACGCCGTTGTCGTGAGCGAATACAATCTAACCCAACATCAACAAGAAGGACATATCGGATAGAATCTCCGATTCACACTTACATACATACATACATACATATATATATATGTTTTTGAATAAATTACAATAGCCCTACACGTAAATATGGAGGTGTCCTAAGTCATGGTGCTGCTCCATCCATTGACCTCACCTTTGCACCTTTGCTCCAAGGCCAAAACGCTGAGAGCTGATACGGAGGAGCCAAAACGGGGGGTCGACCGGGTCGACGGCCAATTCGAAAGACCAAAAGGACGGCTGAAACGAAGGAAACGAAGGAAATGTGCCACAGAATGAGCTGATGTGGAAAAAAATTACAATCTTCAAGTTCGGGAAATCAACTATAAATGTGCCATGGTCAATAGCTATGTAAAATTACCAGAGGGTAAATGCACATCTATGACAATATTCATGCATATATATATACATATATATATATACATACATATACATACATATATATATATGTAGGTGGGGTGAAACCTGAAACAAGTACCACAAGTAAGTAGGGCACACTAGTACCGGGTGTTTCTTCATTTGCCCACAATGAATTTTGATGAACTTGGCTAGCACAAATTCATCATAATTTAACAGATGTTCATATCCCTTGTCAATAGAATATATTGATGAATCAAACACATTCACCATGAATTTCTCAACCGTTCTTCTTTGGAATTATCTTCATCACCCAACTGGATGTATTTTAGGTCCTGAGGGTCACTTCCAGCAACACGTGACGAAAATTCGGCCAGGAACAAAAAGAGGTTCAGCTCAGCGAGGCGCAGGGAGTTTCAAAACGGGCCCAAGGGATTTTGCAAATGGGCTTTCAACAACCCTATGGATCCAAGTACCTTCTTAGGAAGTGTTGTATAATTTACTATAATTTGGACGGTTAAGTACCTTCTCAGACAGTGTTTGGATCCATAGGGCAAGCGAATTGGGCATTCAAGAGAGTTCGGGTCCTAGAGCCAAGCAAAGTGGGTCAATTCAATATGTGTGTTTCTTTTGACATTTGGGGAGTCCAGTTTGAGCATTTGGGCCACCAGTCTGAGGTGCAAGGGGGTGCTAATTATAAGATGCTATAAGTCGGCTGTTAAACCCCATTTACCCCCATTATCTACTTGATCAAGTAGTACATATCTTTAGATATATCTACAATGTGAGGTCCCCCAGTGATGTTAGTTGGTTTATAGGCCCCAGTAACTAGTTCGTTATTTGCGTACCATAAACCATAGTGACATTGGAGTTATGTTCACCAACTGAACGCTATCGAACGGGGGCCTCACCTTGTACCATAAACCGACTTGCACCGTTGAAAATGCTGGATCTGCGAGGCGTTGCAAATGGTCCACTGGTGCTGGGCGTAACTGGCTCAATTTAGAGCGGATGGGGGAAACGCAAAGGCCGCGGTCACCAGATATGATTCTTGATAGGGGCAATGTGGAGGCACATGATCCCAAAATAATTGTGGTTTATTTCTAAGTTTAAAAATAAAAAATCAACATCTGGCTTATTTTGGCTCATTTCTGCTTTGAGAACTAGAATCATGTTCCCATATTTGCCCACAGAAGATGCTGACTTCATTGTAATCTGTTCCAGAAATCTGGAGCAAGTGCTTTAGTGAATAGGGGATATGTACGTAGATCACATCCTTTCCATCAAGAATACCTGGGTTGGTTGATGATCGAAATTGCATAATTTGTTGGGTTTGCCTAAAATTGTGGATACCACCAACTTACACCAATTTTATATCGGAAATTATGGTATAAAATACATATAATTTTTAAATATGGTATCCACAATTTATAAATTATTCCAATGATTGTCATGTTCATATGGGAAAAATATGTTCTCAGCTTAGGTTCCATGAGTTCTTTTACATAAGAAGTCGCTCCTGGAATGATCTGGCACCAATCGCATAAGTTTTCTGTATCCCGGAGATTATAAATGGGGCTGCATCCTTGAAATACTGCTTGGTGGTTTGGAACCATGGAATTTTATGTTTTTCCATATATTGGGAATTTCATCATCCCAACTGACGAACTCATATTTTTCACAGGGGTAGGTATACCACCAACCAGAATATGTTGGAGGATGTAAAATTTCTCATCCGTCCTTAGGTGGGGACGGGAATTACCTTGCAGAGTAAGGGTGCGCAATTTTGAACCGCCCCAATTCACAAAACTCTGGTGTCTTGCAAGAAGGGAAGCCAACGATTTTATGGTATTATCACCTATTTTCGCGAATTGCCTGGCATTTCCACGTTGAAACTTTCAGTATCGGTGTTGATCAAAAACAGAGCAAATTATTTGGTTGAGAATGATATAGTCTGGTTGGTGGTTTGGAACATTTTTTAATTTTTCCATATATTGGAAATAATCATCCCAACTGACTAATATTCTTCAGAGGGGTTGAAACCACCAACCAGTAGTGGTCTAAAACTTCACAGTTCATAGGTTTCATCATATAGTATATAGTTTTGATTTTCCACGGTATTTCCCGCTCATCAAATCAGCCATCCTGACCATTTGACCATTAGCATTCCAAATCAGCTTCTTTAACTCCACCAACTGGTGATGGTGACGAGTTCAGAGTTTTGAGAGTTGCACTTTGAGGGTGCGTTCCTACAAATTTCATATTTCTGCAACATTGCTAATCAAGTTGAAAATGGACTGCTGGAATGTGGTGCTGTGCGGCTTTTTCGGGCACAACGGGAGGTGCTGCTGGACTCGTATGTTCAGAAGCTTTATTCAGATCATGTGCAACTACACTTGCGAAGGCTTTTTGCATGATACCCGCCGACTGGGCACTTCCAGTGAACGTCAGCTGGAAGGAAATTATGGATTTTGAGTTAGAGCTTTTGGAAAGGCGATTGACGGAAGGATGCAACCATACCATAGAGAATGCGTGGAGGCAGCCCTTGCAGCTGTGTAAGCTTGTCGTGGGAGCTTAACCACTTGAGTGCTTTGAATCGAGTGATAAGACTTCTTTAAGACACCAGCAATCCGATTGTAATTAGTACTCTGATATGAAAGATTATTTTACCAACCTCTATTTATGTCTAGATTATAGTTACCTGCAAGGGACCGCAAACATTGTGGTGGAAGAAACTTAGGGGAAGTAACCTGGGGAAAGTAACTTCGTGATGTAGACGGAACCCGAGGAGACAACAGCAAGGTTGTTGGAAAATGCTCGGAGTGAGACCACGGAGCACTGGTACCGAGGCAGTGATTGGACGCAAGATCACAATGGAGGTGACTACAGTGATTACAGAGGCCACAGTGAATGACAGCACGAGTCTCAAGTCTTGAATGTCTTTTTGCTCCTTGAAGCTTGTCCCTTTGTCAATCAGGGCTGTGATGCCCATTGCGCTGGGAAGTGCTGCATTGGCAAGAGGCTCGTCCTCTATCCCCGTCGATGGAAACCCCTTCTCCCTGCAACACACACACACAGACAATACACAAGGCGTTAGCAGGCTTTGAGCCTTGTGCTGATGAACAACATTTTGAGCAGGAAGACCTTGAAAGGTGTCGAAACTTGGAATTCGATTGCAAGAGCTATTCGAGAAATTGCAGAGGTGCTGGTCGTGATTAAAAAGAACATCGAGGCAAAACAAAAAAACATGAGCTTCAGACCAAGCATTCTTTCATTTTTTCTTTTGTTTGTATCGAGGTTTTGGTTGTAACGCATATCTAAATCCTGTAAGAGCAGCAGTAGATTCAGCAGGTATTGCTCAAAAACTGGACTGGAATGGTGCGCAAACCCCATGCCAAACCAGAAAAATTGCACAAAAAAAGGCAGACATTTGGGGAATGTACTATATAGCTACCGGTACCATATATCTGGTTATACCAAGTATTACATACTGTAATATTTCATATATACGAAGGTTACATCATATTACATATATTTATATTCTGGTCATATCATGATATATTACATAATACAGTATTCCATACTAAGTTGTGTACGAAGCGCCCATGTTTCATTTTCGGTGACCTCAGATGAATGAACCTGAGGCACCAGCATCCGTCGACCGCCGCTTCGTCCTTGGTGTCCGGAAGCCCGACGGTCGAACACATGAAGTGGTTGTTGCTACCGTAAACACTGTAGTTATAAGCAACAGTTCAACAAACACCGGGTTTATAGATTTTATAAATGGGGTTTATAGATATAACATGATATAACACTAAAGTGTTTGTTGGTGCCCCCAGTTATGTTTGTTGGTGTATAAACCCCATGAAAACTATAGCTGTATCATGTTGTATCTACCATAAACCGTAGACTTCAGCCACTTATAAGGCAACTGAACGCTATCGAACCAGGGCCCCATCCTGTAGTTGTGGCCTGAAAGCCTTATTCTTGAGGGAAACCTTAAGTTCAAGAAATGGTTACTGCTACACTGACATAGATGTAGATCATCAAATGAAAACCATTGATTTTGCAAGTATGATTGTATGTAAAAACGCCTTTGGTAGCTAGGGTAACCGATCAAACTGCTGATTTCTTCTATGATTTTTGGCACTTGACCAGGGGATACCCTTTTTCGGGTCGTGAGATTTTTGTCCAGACTTCCGGAGAATCCCGAGTTAACCCACCAGGGCAGGAGAACTATTGGCAGGATAAATAGATAGGATATCCATGGATATCCCATAGGAGGATATCTATTGGTAGGATATGTATCTACCAGGATCGTTTTTTTTTGGTAGGATAACTCTTGGCAGCATTGGGTAGGATATCCCATAGTTCAACACTGTAAATTTCATGGGATTATAACGGAATAAGCCATCTACCAACTGCAGATAAGTTATCGCAACCATCCACAGGATTTCGAACACCTTTTTGGGGATTGTGACCCCCTGGGTCAACCTTGGTTTGATACGATTACGAACTGGTACTTTCTTATCTTTTGCTACAGTAGATTTTTTGACATCTAAGATTCACCATGTCCCCAATAAGTCCTAAGTAGGGATGGTTTGTTATGTTGTTTACCTCATTAGTACAAACTCATGAATGATCAATTTATATATGCCGAAGACAACAGGGTTTAGAAGCTTCACTGTGCATATTTTAAAATATCAGATGAACAAGGTATGCTGCCGATTTCCCACGGCTAGTAGCTGCTCAATAAACCTGGTTGAGATTTGTCTCCTAAGTTGATAAGCGGGTTCTCTGGGTTCTAAGGTTCTAACTCCATTTCATTTGCCAACCAGTTGCAGGGTGGGTACTCCCAGTTCTAAGTTGGTTGATAAGCCCCAGTATCGATTGATCCATGAATTCTTCGTTATCGAACTTGGGGTCCCCACTGACCAAGTACAACTCCAATTCCAGGCCTATGCTATTTCTGGGCAACGAAAGCAGCGCCGTGTTGCACTGGGTGCGCCGGGGCGCAGGAGGGCGCAGGAGGGCGTTGGGATCGAGGAACCAGAACCAACTAAGACATGGAATTGATAGTTGGTTCTTGAGAACAGGATGTGTTGGTTTATTGTACGAGCGCCTCCGGGTTGCAAAAGGATACCAAACCCCCAAGCTCCATAGTTTCATGTTTTGCACCCATATGTGATTCCCAGGAAATGGACGACAACAGGAAAGCCTCAGGGGGGTATTTGAGCATGTTTTTTGGTCAAGATGTTCCCTTCAGTTATAGCCCTTATCAATTATAAATGGGATTGTAATTCCTGCAACTGGTTGGTGAAACGTATCACTTAAATGGGAGTCACTTAGCCAGTTTTAACTCTGAAAAGGGTCATAACCGCGGTGACATCTATAGTTAATATCCCAATTCATTAGTTATCCCATGTTTATCTCAATATTTTTCCTACAAAACCATATAAAACCAAATAAAACATATCATAAAACCATATTATTCGCATATCTTCCATCGAATTTCCTTGTTCTCTTCGCTGCCAGGCCCTCATGTTGTTGGCCACGCAGTTGTGGCGCAAAGCAACCTGTGCAGAAAGGAAGGAGTACCTGGTGGACAACCGCCAGTTGAAGGCCTGGGACCGGCTCTACGGCCCTTGACAGCTCTAACTGGGACTATAAACTCCTGCAAGTTGCTCATACATATACCACTAAAATGAGGTTACACGCCAGTTATAGCTGTTATAAGGGTAGTTGTGGGAAATGATACACTGACATGATAACTCACATAAGTGACATGGCGATATCGATGAAACATGTGTGATCTCACTGTACAGTTCTGGCGCGTTTCATAGTTATAACTGGCAGCAAAAAAACACGTTTAAGTGATATATACCATCTGGTTATTTAACATAGTTATGGAAAATCCCTTATAAATAGAGGGTTTAATGGGAAAACCAATGAAAATCATCTATAAATGGGTCATGGCTTCCATGGCTATGTTAAATAACCAGATGGTATATATATAATATAACATATATATATATAATATATATATATATATATATAATTATACATAACCGTAGTTGCAGGAGTTAAGATCCCAGTTGTAAGGCTTTTTAAGGGGCCGCAAGCGTGATGTATCTACCGTATAGTTACTAGTATCGAATCCAAGGGCTCCCACATTGCCGGGAGATCTTTTGATGCAAACCTCACAGGCTGATGGCCATGCATTAGTTCTAACTGGTTATTTTTATGGGATTATACATTCCATAAATGGGATTATACATTCCAAACATGATTAGACATGGAAAAGGATGATTTGATCCTTTTGATGATCATTTAGGGCCTCCTGATGTGTAGAAGTGGGGATGGCTAGTAAACAAACATGGCAATGAAACCAAAATCCGACCTCTTTTCAGCCAAATTTGGCAAGCAAAACCGAATCGACACCCAAATTTCAGGAAAAACCTTGCACTTTTTAAGGCATAGATGTATTTTTCGCCATAGTTTCTCATGTGGGTATGGATCAATACCTATTAATACCATTTTTAGGGGGATGAACATCCATAAATCCCAGCTATTTTGATGTGAACTACAGGGGTAGAAGGTTTTGACACATTGCCATGTGAATAAACTGTTTTCATCATTTTTTCATAGTACCCCTGCAGCAAAATTGGGATCATCCAGGCCAAGACGACAGGCGAGGCGTTTGGTGGGGCGGGTTGGCTCTTTGGTTTGGCATCTATAGATGTGCCGGAAACATACGTTGTTTTGTTAAGGTTAATTTCAGAAAAAAAAAAAAAGGCCCGGAATACTGGTTATAAGATGTATTAAGATGTATTAAGATGTATTAAGATGTTATAAGTCAGTAAGTCACCCCGTTTATGGAATGATAACCCCATAGAAATAACCATTTATAACTGGTATTTCGAGCAAGTAATAAGTGTATATATTATCCACAAATATTAGTCCTACCCATTCAACAGTTGTTGTAGCGAAACATACCAACAGACCAACAGAAGGCAAACATGGCAATGGAAAATCCACTATGGCACGATTGATGTTCCCAGTTCCCAGCGAACGAAACCTCCATGTGTATCATTTGTAATAAATTTTCAATTGCCATGTTTGATTGCCAGAGGGTATACAAATAGGGTGATTTCAGCAGCCAATCCCACCTTCCAGCCGGGTTTTGGTATGGATGGCCATGACCGGTACAGCCATGTTAAAGCCCATGGCCCTGGTGGTTCGCCCCGCTCCACAGTTGTAGCCCTTAATAGTTATAGCTGGCGTATGGCTAACCTCATTGAAGTGATATGTTTCACCAGTTGCAGGAGTTATGGCCCATCCCATGGCCAAGGCCCTGGCTTATTTAAAGGGCTACAACTACAGAACTGTTAAGGGCCATACAACACTTGCTGGTGCCAAACGTAGGGAGGATGGGAATGGGGGTTGCTGGGATTGTTATTGATAGTTAGCCAGTGGATCGTTCCCTCATTCCCTACGTTTAGCACAAGTAAGAACAACAACTAGACTAGATTTAGTGATATGTCCAGTGATTTAAGGGCCATAAGGCTATAAAACTGGCCTGTAAGTTGGGCCATACAACAGCATGATATTTCCGTGGTGATTTTGTCCCAACCCTTGGCCAATTCGAACTCGAACGAAACGGGCCCCAGCCTTGACCCTGGTCATGTTCTCAAAGGGAAATCCACCCATTTGGGGGCAAAACCATGTCATAAACCACCCATGTCCGGGAATGGTTTATACTTTATACCACCTATATTTATGGTGATTTTTTGGCTCTGGGTGGGGATCACTCGAAGTTTAGTATAAATTTTCTGTAGACAATCCATATGACCTTATTCATTATTGAGTATGTAGCGCAACGGACGAAGGGACTAGAGTGACTAAGGGCTTAGTGCGGCAGGACTGAAGAAAATTCTTTAGTGGGCACAATGTAGTGGGAAATGAGTGTCTGCGTATGTTTATGGGGGGTGCAAGCAAGCTGAGGGCATTTGGTATGGGGCCTGCAAACTCTCCGGCCCGGAGATTCGGGGCGGTAGAAGTGATCGCGGGTGCCATTGGGTGCCTGGCTGTCCCATGCTCCTGGTTTTGTCCCATTGGTTCACAGGGGGGCCCTTTGCAGCAAGTTCAAGATGGTGGCATATGGTGGCCCACAGTAAGAGTTCTGTGAAGCATCAAAGCAGCTGACTTTGAGACTCCTCAACTTGTTCCCTCGGACTATATTAAGTGAAAAGGAAGCTAGTTTGAACCCTGGCGTTACTTCTTTTTCTGCAAGAAAAAACAGTACAAGATTGGGCCCCCAAACGGTCGCTAAGTTGGCTTATAACTAGGTTCGCTGCGGTTTGGTGGTGTGTGTATGTATATATACATATATATTATAAACAGAGATGTAGATAGAGGCATGAATCACTGGGGTCGCCCACCTTGCAGTATGTTTTCCAATTGATTGTTGGTCAGTCCTTATGAAGTTTTCATGCTGCAGGCTGTCCACTTCGAGCGGCAAAACCCCCTGGCAGGTCTGAGCTACTTCTTCTCAAGGCGTTTTGATGACGTTAGGACAGCCCAGCTGTGCTGGTGATCCGGTTGTGTACTTTTTCATATCCATTTGGTGGTTTCAAATGGGGTAAAATGTTGTTTTTTTTGGTGATCAAATGAGATGTCATTGAATATAATGAGCATTAATGGAGAGATATAGCCAGTTTGATGTGAATGATGTGTTTTTGTTGACCCCAAATGGCTATTTAAATAGGATACTGACGAATAACCACTGGATATAATAATAGACGATTTTCAGACAAACCCATGTATATGATATATATATATATATATATATAATTATATATATATGATATATGTAATTAATACCTTTTTTTCCGCCTCTATTTGGAATGATCTAAAATCAATCGTGTTCAAAAGATGAAGTCAGCTGGTCGGAATGTGCCCAGCAGATGTTTCAGGTCAGGTCCAGTCTCCGTGATTTACAAATACTCCCGCATCATATTTGGGAAAATTGTAATGACCTCACCCCATACAACAACTTCGCCAGAAATGATTCGGATAATTTATATCAACTTGCGATGTCGCCATAGATTGTGGTTGGGAACTATTCCAAAAATGGTCTTTTTTCAAATTGGTGAATTATTGTACTTATCCAGAACTATATATGTCTTGGACATATTTGGGAACTATAGTGTTTTGCCCGAGTCATGTCGGTATGGCTCTCTGAATTGGTTGGCCCCATGAAACTATTCATGGTGCACTGCACTTGTCATGATATTATTTAGATAACCATATCTGTTTTTTTCAAGGGAGTGACAACTGGAGCAAGAATGTTCCACGGTCTGAAGCAAGGATGTGTTCTCTAAATTCCACACAACAAGGCTGATGGTGATTTCAAATCTAATCGCATATATAGTTTATATGTTTATATGCTAGTTATATATCTAGTTTATATGTTTCACATATTTATATATCTACTCGTAGTGTATATGTTTAATTTGGCTGAGCCAGCGGATGATGCTTTGGGATTTTGATGATTTAGACCGTCTTTTTGGAGTTGCGTCCCACCTGTCGTTAGTAGCTTCATGTAACTTCAGCAAAGATATGTTTTTCATAGCCCGGTTCTTCAAAGTGACCCCTTTAAGCATCAATTCGAGGTCACTTAACCCCAATTTTGGGGTCAATTAATCAACTGAAAAGGGTCACTTTGCAGAACCTAGAGTAGATGATAATATCCAGATCTAGTAGATGAGAGTATCCAGCCATTTTTTTTCATCACAAACATATACAGATGGATCCTGAAAAATCCAGATGATAGTAGATATATTATCTGGTTGGTGGTGACTGGAACCATGGAATTCTATGACTTTCCATATAAAAAATATATTGTGAATGTCATCATCCCAACCACCAAAGATTTTGGTTTTATGCCCTAGATCCATCTGGATCCTACACTCCTTGCTGGTGACGAGGTGGACCCGGGCAAGACCGCTCTCTGGGGGCAGGCTGGGACTAGACACCGATGTTGCTATAGGTGTCTTCCATGGGCAAATCCGGGAGAAAAGGGTATGACTTCAACATGGAAGTCATGGGTTTGTTTGAACATATTAGGTCCCCGAAATCCGCGTGTGAAGAATCAGTTTCCCTGAGCAAGTTACTGCAGTTTCGGAGTACCACCCGTGTTGAAAACACACCCATTTCTACGGTGCTTCAGCGACAAACATGGGTTTGATATGGTTTGATTGCCCACAGTGATGTGTTTTGAAAACAATATAAATCTATAAATTGAGGATATCTCCACCAAGGGTTCTTAATAAGATATTTCCTTCAGCAAAGGCTTTGGGGAGTGTCGGTGCTGCACGAAGGCGCTATGTTGTGATGGCTGCCTCAACTGGTTATTCTTTTTGGAGTATTTGCCATTGAGACTCCCACGAAGTACAATGGCGCTGAACAGTTATGGCCCATGGGTTAAAACTCCTGCAACTAATTGGATATAAGGTTATGAACCAGTTATAAATGTTAAGGGCCATGACTGCAAAATGATTTGTAATGTGAAAGTGCTTGTGGCTGCCATTTTGACTACGGACGTAAACATGTGTTACCTTGAAACTGGCTAACTCTCCTTAAAAGAAAAGCAATCAACAAGAATAACAGAATAAGGAAACATACATAGTATGTATATATGTATATGTGTTAAACTGATTAAGAACATTTAAGAACAATAAAACCATCCCCAAATCCAATCCCCTTGGGTATCCCTCAGTGCCGCCATGACACCACCCGGGTCCGGCTTGCCAGGTGGTGCTGGGCCGAAAGAGTCGTGGGAAATGGGTAAAAGTGGGCCAGCGTGGGGTCCTGGTGCTGCAAGGCCTGGTAAACCAGCAGTTTGCTATTGAACATGGCCATAGAAATAGTTGATTTACCCATTAAAACATGGCGATGTTCCATAGTTATGTTAGTTTACTTGAGGGTAAGTGAAGCCATAGTATAGGACAACTCATATAGGTTTCCCTACTATGGGAGTTAGTATGTTGTTTGGGATGATGTTCTAACCATTAGGATTGGGAGTTTCTGTGTTTAACCAAGTAGTATTTCATGAGATGGGATAGGGGTATGTTTAACGGCTTCATTTGTTACACAAAACCTGGTGGGCCATCAAACATGATGATGCTAAAGAGGAACAATGGTCACTTACCATCAAACATGGTTGTACAATGGAATATCATGGATATATTACAAGGTGGGGCACCAAGTTTGATAGCCAAGGTTGTCTATTTGTGGTGAATTCTTTGGTTTAGGGATGTTTGCACATAGTTGTTGTAAAGCAACTTGTAACTGGTGGGCACCACCTTGTATAGTTGTGTTTGAGGTGAATTATTTGGAAATGTCCCAAATCTGTGGATGGATATTGTTTCAGGATTTTCGTACATGGTTTACTACCGTGTGATATTGTGCAGTGCCATGTTTGTTTGTAATGATTTACCCTTTGGTAAACCAATGCAACATAACTATTGACAATCACCATTCTTAATTGGTAAATCAACTATTTCTCTGGCCATGTTCAATAGCTATGTAAGAAATTAGCTATTGAAAATGATCATTCATAGTGGATTTTCCGATGAAAAAACTATTTCTGGGGCCATTTTCAATAGCAAACTGTTAGTCATTACCAGAGGGTCATGATTTAGTCAACGTCCAGCCCTGGTGAATCATGGCTGAGATGGACAATCAGTCGTCCAGCACCCCTTTCCGTTGAGACGACTTTGGACCCATAGGAAACCAACATAGAAAGGGACATGGATACTGTATGATCTTGAAAGTTATCCATAACATCTAGATTAGATCCATTTTCGATCAAGTGTTACTAGATATTGCATACATAGAGCATTTGGGTTTGGTTGTGATGATGAATTTATAGTAGCATGTGTTTCCACATGTGTTACTGACGGTGAGAACCCAAGCGCTGCACAAGCCAAGACAAATATGATACCAAGTAGCGCTACATCATTTTCAGATTCAGCAAAAACTCCCAGACACCATGCGGTAAGCGCAGTGCAACTATGGCAACTATGTGTTTCAAATACACTTGAGCTGGTGCAGCTTTTTTTAATACAAAAAGTCGGTGAATTCTACCATAGATCTACCAGCCAAGTGAACTTGGACTCATAATCATTGGATGTTGCTGCCAGTTGGAGCCCAATTTGGCCGAACCGGACTTTGAACTAACCAACCATGATCCAAGTTAGCCCGGTGTGCCACGCTCAGTTGCTGCTACTTGCCCACCGAGCTGGATGGAATCCAGGCACCGTAAAAATACCGATGTTTCGAAGCTCATCCAGCAGAAAACGATGGGTTTTCCAGGCAGAAAATGCTAGGTTTTCCATAGAAACCTCCGGTTTTATCATGGAGATTTTGGATTCGGGAAGGCATATCTTGATTAGAATTGAGGGCCTTACTGGGATGAACTGAAGTCAGGATTGATGAGTAGCTGGGCTCCAACTACAAACATATCTAAAATGTTGCGCGGCTTCAAGTTATGACCCCTTTTGTATCCAATAAATTGAGGATCATACAAATAGAACCGAGTAAATGCTCAGGTCTATTGGGGCATCTCTGAAGAAAAATGTGAAGATTTCCAATAAGACAAACTACTGTACATGTTTAGTTTTTGGAAGCCGGTTTCAATCTGCTTACATCCAGATTGAGAATCCTAGCCACATGTTGTTCTCTCCTTCGAACACCGTTATGTACTTCCTGCTTTTCACTATGGCTGGGCAAAACCAAATGAAGAAAATCAGTGTGTCGTCCAGTTTTCATGCCAGGCCACCATGGTGTTGTTCCACTGGAAAATCAAATCAAACCATCACTGAAAGAGGATCCTGCACACGAGAACCATGACGACCGGCCCCAGATCCACTCTCATGCAACTTGTGCCGGAATCTTGCGGTCCATAAACCTTCAGGACATTGAGTACATAATTATATATATATATTATATTCATATTATTTATAGGGTATATATATATATGTTCAGAGGCTGATACATTGTTATAAATGTATATATATACACCATATATCTGTATACATGTGATATATACATATGTTTACAATGTATATATATATATATATACATTGTAAACATTTGTCTCTGAAATGTTACGCTTATAGACTTATAGACACATGTGTATCTCGCAAAGCTGTATATGAATATGTAGATACTTTAGATATATATGGTTGCGAGGCATCATCTGATCAAGGCCAAGGATGACATGGCCCGTCTCAATGCTGATTTCCTCACGAGGAAGAAACGGATCGCACTTGGAATATTTTTGATTCTTTAATATTCTTTATGCAGTAGGCCACACTGTGCTGATCACCATACTCTTTCACGGGTGTAATTGGAAGTAAATATGGCTCATGTTCTTTTGATCAGTTCTAAGTGGGAGAGCTGAAGTGATCAAGTCTAAACTTCTAAACAAAATTGTGGTCAGCTGCAGGCCCCATCCCTGGTTGGTAGTTTGGAACATGTTTTTTTTTTATTATTTTCCATATGCAGTATTGGGAATGTCATCATCCCAACTGACTATCATATTTTTATATATTTTTCAGAGGGGTAGGGCTCAACCACCAACCAGAATATCATTATATATCTAAGCCATAGTTTTCATCTATAAACTAAGATAAGCCAGAGTTAATCTATAACCAACCAGATCCTGTTATAAGTTTCAGAACTGCAAGGAATGGGAACTCAACTTGAGCCATACTTTAGCTGGCAGCTCCAGCTGGACTCGGGTGGAAGTGCAATTTTTCAGTTGCGAATGGCCATGGGAACACAACTCTGGTATATTACCACCATAACTTTGGATACAACCAATAACTAACTACCTAACTAACTAGCTAACTTACTGAAACTAGCTAACTAACATTAATTAACTAACTATAGAAATCCACCCACCTTTCCTACTGAAGTCCCATGTTTTTTTTTGTTCCCCGGGGCTTCACAGTCTACCCCCTGTGTTGCGCCAGGTCCTACGAGACGACTTTGGTCCTGAAGATCTGGCGCAACAGCCATCGTCACCCAGAGCTTTGGGCTACAGGCGCAGCGGCGCGGCGCGGAGAAGCGACAGCTCTCAGGGTTTTTAGGGGCCATGAAAACAGTGGGATAAAAACGTCGTTTACGTAACTGGTACTATAGATGGTTTTAGATGGTCTTTTGGAAAAAAATACGAAGTTTAGATCTTTATTTATCTTTAACTCAAGAGATTAGTGATATTTATGTGTGTTTTGTTAGTTATTTAAGCTTAGAAATAACTATAGTATGTCTGAACATGGGGGACAGTATGCCATTTACTATTTATTGGATAATATGATCATAAAATATCAACTTATGGGCACCCTATTTTCAGACAAAGCCGGGCTTGTGATGACTAAGTGATGACGAAGTTGGCTACTAAGTAACTACCATAACTAGCTCTAACCTTCCCCTTGGCTCTGATGTAGGTAGACAGGGTTGGTTCCCATCTGAAGCAATTGGAAGATGGGGGAGTGGCACCGAGTTGATTGCGGTTTGTCAAAGATTGGGAAACATGGGCAATGGCCACTCCATCCATCTGGCTACGCCGCAATCCTTCAACATGTTCCTACCATTGATCGGTCTCGACATCAGGTGCAACCTTTCAACGCTGGTGCTCCTGCTGGCGATAGACCGCTTCAGGGGCAGACCATTTTGGGATGATGTGGCCAGGAAGTGGACGGCTTGGGATGCAACGCTCCGACATGGACTTCGCTATGAACTGCTGGTAGCATCCGACTTCTAGCCGGTTGCGGGCGTTTTTTCAGACATCATTGCCGTCTAGGCTGGGCATTGCTCCATCTAGCCTGGACCGTCTCTCCGTGTACACGTCCACGCTGATCTGGGAAAGATGAAACTCAGATACTCAAATACCACTGGCACACGTTAAATATGGGAAAAGTTGCTGCGGCTTTGACTTTTTTTCATATGTTTCCAATGATTGGGAATGAAAGACATGATGATACCCAGATAGAACTCATATTTGTTACAGGGGTAGCCGAAGATCGGCCCAGTAAATTTGGTTCTGTTGCAGTGTCAACGCCAAATGATTGGCAGTCCTGCTTGATTAGTTCGGGATTATGGTTTCCACAATGATGACCCGCCAAAAAAATGATGCAAAAAAAAATGAGATTTGGCAGAAAAATGGCGATATAATCAGCACAAATGGTACCGCAAGATTTGGGGATTGGTAATTACATATGATATCATACAATGTGAGGCCCCCAAGATAGCTAAGTTGGTGCACATAACTCCAATAACTATGGTTTATGGTACGCAAATAACTATAGTTACTGTGGCGAATCTAAACCAACTGAACGCTATCCAACGGGGGCCTCACATTGTATGATATCATATGATGCTATGTTTTAGGGTGATGAATCCCCGCACATCACAGCTATGCTGGTATGAAAAGTAAGCTTTTCCATGGGTCAACTGGGTCAACGGTCAAGTGCTGGGTGCCGTAGAATGCCACCTAGTTGGCCATTCTTCGTTCGGAATATGCCAATGGGCCTTGCAGATAGACCCTACTGACTGATGCCTGAAAAGGACTAAACATGGGCAAATAGGATTGATTTCGAGGTGAGCCCCCCCCCAGTTGTTTTATAAGATTTATAAGCCCATATTTACATTTCCCTAATCAACCCAATAGCTAACCAAATTCTAAATCAACTTAGCTATCGTTCGGGGGCCTCAATTTCTAGGTTGAATCTGATTATGACATACCCCCATTGCAGTGTTGACCCCTTAGATATTTCTTAAACTTTAAGATTCCCTTCGCTAATCTAGCATAGGTTGATAGTCAAACTTGATAATCGAACATTAGAATCTAACACAGCTTGATTATGGTTATCAAGTTGAATCTAACACACCTTGATTATGGGATCTTGATTATGGTTGAAGATCCCCTTTGCTCATCGCTAAGGGTCGTCCAGATGCCCTGCTGCCGCTGCGAAAAAAGGTACGACCATTGCCTGCCCAGTTTGCCCATTGCCGCTGGGACCCCTGGATCGAAGATCGTTGGGAACCGAGGCACCATTTATATCGATAGCATCATTGTATCATTGTAATATATTGTAGTTAAATGTAAACAAAAACCATTCAAACATCACTCAGTTGATATTATATATATATATTATATACACATATAAAATCATATATATATACAACCAACTAGTTGTGCTGGTAGGGGTTATACTGTTATATTCCGACTTAAAAGTGTTAATGGCCATAAGTGTATAGCATCGTTCTAATTTCCACTTTGGTTTGTGGCTTTTGATGAACCATAGATGAACCATGATGAAGCAATCATAATTACAATGTGGGGTCAACTTCTGAAACTTCCTGTTGGTAAAAAAATCACTAGAATTCACTGCATCTATTGGATCAATGATGGAGATCAATCTACAGTTTAGCGGTTTATCAAGTCATAACTCCCTCGGGAAGGCCACTTTTTGGAGGATCAAAACCAACAAAGATGGACCTTAGCCTTCGTGAGGATGGAGCGAAATCGATTCAATCTGATTCAGATGGTCGAACTTGTTGATGAACCTCCAAACGGTTCATTGGCTACGGCAGTTGTCTCCAAACGGATTTTCCATAATTTTCCATGTTATATCCTTGTAGTGTGGGAAAGCAACAGAGAGGAGCCTTTCTTTATCGCTTTATCGCACCCGCCTTGGCCGCTAGTTTGTTCAGTGAAGTCGACATGAATTGTTCATCCACGTGATCCGTTGCTTGCATTCATTTAAACCTGGTTGGTGGTTTCGAACATGAATTTTATTTTCCATATATTGGGAATAATCGTTCCAACTGACTTTCATATTTTTCAGGGGGGTTGAAACCACGAATCAGGCTTGAAACAAGAGTTCTACTGGAGTCAACTCCAGATTTAAGCTCTTCCGTTAACTTGGTGATGACAGATACCTGCTGGGTTAACTCCAGAGCTGATTCATTGTGGCACAGTGTACTTTGCTACACGGTTACTTCCAGATTTGATCTCAGCGCTATTCCTTGTTTCTTCACTACAATCTCAGAGCTGGAGTTGAGCTTGTTTATTCACATGCTTGCTGGGACTTGAGTCTGCAAGTAATCCTTTAATTTCATCTAAGACTTTCAGGGACTGTACTGCAGATTCAATCTGGCCAGAAGAATTCTTGGCGTGGCTTTGCTTCAGATTTGATCTCTTTTCGTTGTTGCTGTTTGGTTAGCTTGACTCTAGAGTTAATTTGGTGAAACTCTTTTGCTTGCCCAGCTTGAATTCAGATTTCAGGACTGTTAGATTGCTATACTTACTCCAGCTGACGGAAGTTGTCAATTCGTCAGTATTTGCTTCACGGCGGGCATTCCTGTGGATCCAGCAGATTTCCGTTCCCAAGTTGTGAATTTCCTCCGACAGTTGCCGCAACTCTTTGCTGACAAAATCAGCTCAACTTTCACCAGCTTTGAGGCTTACCTGCAAAGCATGAGCAGGCCATCGACCTGGGGTGATGAACTCACCCTTCAGGCAGCAAGTTGTCTCCTTTTGACACCAATACGTGTCCTTTCTGATTCCGAAGTTGAACCAGAACGTCGTTTGACACCACCTCCCACGATTGCTCAGGGACTATTGGCTAGCACTTGGGGCGCGGTTCCACTAGGAAGTGTTAGTATCACCATACCCAGATGCTCCATGTCTGGAATATTTACTTACATTTGGGTGATGTTTAGGGCAAATGTAGGTAAATATTCCATACATGAAGCATCTTGGATACTTAATAAAATCGGGGAGTTCTATACCAACTTTTACGGGCTGTGACCATGTGTAATAAGCTCGTAGATGTCGAGAAGCCACCATTTCTAGATCATTTTCCGAACGAGAACCCCCTGGTTTTTCGAACGTTTGCTACATTTGCTGTATGTAAACGTTTACCCCAGAGCCTATAGCATGGTATAGCATCTTATAGCATGTTACAGCATATTACAACCTTGAACAGTTAGTCACAGTATAATCTGGCTGGTGGTTTGGAACATGTTCTATTTTTCTATATATTGGAAATGTCATAATCCCAACTGACGAACTCCATCATTTTTCAGAAGGGCAGGGCTCAACCACCAACCAGCAATGTTATATCTTTAATGTAATCCCATCATATAACCATATATAACCACTATTAATGGTACAGTAGTTATAACTGGTTTTGCATGATAACCAACTCGTTACAGTATGGCTCATCCCACGGCCATCACGGTGTTTTGCGGGCCTTACTGCTGAACCGAGGTGGAAGCCATAGGTCAGGATCTCAGTCATGATGTCATGGTTGTTTATGCTTGGCCCACATCAAAAGCACGAGTGTTTGATGCTAAACTCGTAAAGACCCAGTCGGTTTCTTAAGACTTCCCCAACCATAAAAAATGATTCATGATGGTGAAGAAAGCCTTGTTTTGGAGAAGTCATTGCGTAAAAAAAGAAGCATTTCCCAACATCGACACACTTTTCTTGAGCAACACTCCTGGTTTATCAGACTTTTTTGGTACCCAATATGTTGATTCCTACCCAAAATGTAGATCCAATCTGTCCCATTGAATTTCGACCATCATTTTGCCATGTGGGACGCGTCCCTGGCATAGATTTCTTATTGAGGCCCGAGCTACCTGCCTCGTGGCTCATCTATATACAGGTTATTTTCTTACCATTGAAGGCGGAAGATGCACACACACAAATCACTATAGAGCATGTTGGAAATCAACCGTAATTAGTGCGGTTATGCTTAGTAATATCTTTGCTCTAACATACTTGATATCCTGGCAAAAGGAAACCATGGTCAGGTATTCAGTATTGTTTTTATTATGTTTATGTGTGTCTCTCAAAATGGAAAGAAAGGAAAGGAACAGGGATTCCTCCAAGTTCAGTAGGATTAACATCCAACTGATTTCTGGTTACATGGACAATGTTTGCCCATTAAATCATGCTTGTAGATCAAGTGTTAATCCCATCAAACCATTTGAACAATCACAGTCATGACATCATAACATCATACACACTTATTTAGGAATCATAGTGTGCGGTAAGCAAATCATGCAAATCACACTCATTAGACCCTCCAAGTACGCATACAAATTGCTATTTCACCTTGTAATTTCAGTACGGTTACCCTCTGGTAAACTAACATAACTATGGAAAATCACAATTGTTCATGGGCAAATTCACTATTTCTATGGTGATTTTCCATAGTTATGTTAAATTACCAGAGGGTACCATTTTATACCCAGGTTCATGGGGTTGAATCATCCATTGCTGCAACGCCATCAGATGTTTCTTCACAGGTTCTGAAGGCGAAGTGTTCAATGCTTCAGACCTTGCGAAAGATTTGAAGAAGGCGATATCTTGAGAAACAAGTTGGGTGAATTAGCAAAACGGGTGACTTGTAAAATGGATTATAGCTATTTATAGCTACTTAACAATATGTTCTGATTTACTATGGCTATCCTTTTGGGATATATAGGTATATATGATATGGGAGTCTTAATTACAAGAATGGATGCTACTATATGGTTCAGTCAGATCGATGATTGACCGAACTTGAAAACCATAGCTATGTTAACATTCCAAAAGGGTATATGCTTTAGATTGAGCATAGCTTCAGTCGACTATCAGTTTGTTCAATGCTCCAAGCGGTCCACCTTCAGGATGTACTGCACCCCCAAGCCATGCAACGTTGCTTTGTCCTCCGCTTGGTTGAGGCCCCTGACCCCATTTTGGGCCTCAAGCCGCGCGGGTCTTCTGTTCCGTCGCCATTTCGGATCCAACCTGCCTAGGCTTTTTTCGGTTTTGGGGGAGCTACAGCATGCTACAGCACAGCAGCGAAAAAAACAGGTTTTTGTCCCACCGCAACTATGCAACTCTCCACCGCAATCTGACTGACCATCCTGCCGAGGCTGGATGAAAAAACTCTCAGCGGTTGTGGTTCTTCTTATTTTTCCCGTGACCAACGGAAAAACCGATTGGTGGGATATACTTCATGCTGCACGGGGTGTTCAAGACATCCAACAAGTGCCATCAGCACAGATCCAGCACTTTCAGCGGCCATCCCTTTGTTTTTGTTGCGGAACAGCCACTCGACGTTCGAGCGCCATGGCGACTCCTTTCAATGCCCCTCGGGGAAGGCCCATTGCCATGTTTGACACCGGAGGGGAATGGGGTCTAAATCCAGTGGTTGATCATCGGTTTCCAACCAACAGGTATCCAAAGGGCACCCCCGCTGTGCAAGCTCCAGCGGAGAGAGAATGGATTACAACCAGCACTCCAGCACTAAATCTATCCCCAGGTTTTTAAGGAAAATTAGTGAAAATCTGGACTTTTCCAAGAATGAACACAATGCAAATGCTTCTTATCCAAGATGGCAACTTTTGTCAGCCAGGACAGGGCGCTGCTCATATACCACCACATTTTAAAGGCAAACACAGCACTCACAGCACACTCTGGTAAGCAAACATGGCTGAGAAGTCCCATGGACATTTCAATGGGACAATTCATGGCCATTTTCCATGTGCCATGTTGAATTACTTGAGGGTAAATCAATTCTTGTCCCATCTAGTAATCCCATGAATCACTCGTAATCCATCACTAATCCATCACTAATCCACCATTATTCCCTATTAAACCATAAACATCCCAAAAAAATCATGGGATGCCAAAAAACTCCCACGGCTGCGCTTGTGCAATGTCAGGCGGACACGGCCGAAGCCGATTCCCTTAGGAGACCGCAGGGGTGCAGTGCTTGGGTCTTTCCGCGAATCGGGGTGCGGTTGGTGTGATTTTGTTTGATCGGAATATGTTGATGTCACCATTAGAAATTCATTCCTTGGATAAAGTTTGTTGAACAATGTTGAACATACTGGTGCTAAACGTAGGGACTGGGGGAATGGTCCATAACTAATTATATACAATGATTGACAATCATCCCATTCCCACATTCCCTACGGCCCTAGCACCAGCATAGGTTTCAATGGACCGAACAAGGACCAAGCAAGATGTCAGTCGCCCGGATGACTGGACGATCCCTTTTAGACCAGGTGATATTTGCCACCGTGACCCACATATCAATCACGGATGGTCATTATTAAGCATTTAAGATTATTAATCTAGATAACATAAGTACATCCAGTATATCCCACATGCTGCATGTACGGAATATCTACATTTGGGTCACAGGATGTGACAGATCAATATTCTAGCAGCGCACCTATGGAGCAAAATATGGGTGTCTTAATATCTGGGCAAATTATAACGACCTCACTGTTCTCCCTAATATATGCTCCATGTATGGAATATTTACCAACATGTGCCCAACATAAATCACCCAGTTTTGGAGGTAAATATACCATACATGGAGCTTAGTGAATTATTATAATTTACCCAGCTAGATATTTTTTTCACACCTTGACATATGTATTGAACAACCCTCATTTGGTATATACGGTCTGGTTATTTCACATAGCCATGGAAAATGGCCCATAGCATGGTGGATCTTTCCATGGCGAATTATGTGAGTCATAACCAGATGGTAAAATCCCACCCCCTCATTTCGCCCAGATTTTTTTTGGGTACAATGTGAGGCCCCCAAACGTGATGTGAACGTTGGTTTATAATTAAGCCCCAGTAACTAGTTCGTTATTTAAGCGTACCATAAACCAGTTCGTGACATTGGAATTATTGGCACCAATGTATCATTTTCCTCCACCTTGCAGGAGAAGACAGCATCGTGCTGTCCCCCACGAGGATGTGCATCACCTTCGATGCGTCGCGCGGCGGATGTCTCGCTGTTTTTTCGGTTCCGGGTGGGTTGCTTCCATAGCTAAGTTGGTACAGTTATGGCCATTTATTAGTTATAACTGGTTATTTCTATGTGATTATCCATTCCATAAATGGGGTCACTTAGTACTTATAACTGGTAAAGGGCCATAACCATAAGCATACATAACTACAAGAACATCCAAAAACATCCAAAATTTACGGTTGATGGGAATTTTGACTATAGAACAAACTATATTATTTGGGGTAAACCAACTTGGAACTGGAAGATATGAAAGATGCGGATTGGATTCAGCAAGGTGCGGCTCAAGGAACATGTTTGTCTCACTTCTTAGCTAATTTTCTAGCTATTGTCACGCGCACGCCAAAAATGCCACAAAACTTATTTTTTCTGCAATACTCCAACAAATCACAGAGGCATTTTTGTGACAAATTTCCGAAGCAAAGAAACATAAGGCCGAGAAAAAGAAATACAGTTTGTTAACTGGCACCTGGGTCCTTAAATATGGAGGGATCGGCCGGTACTTTGGTCCTTACTGGCAAACATAAAAAGCATTATATTTTATCCATGGGCACCTGGTCCCCATGTATGAGGGGATCGGCCGAAACGTGGCCACCATGGCCAAGATGAAGACGAACCTGCCTGAGAGCTATGCCGACTTCAAAGCAGCACGAACAAGCAGCTTCGACCTCTTGATTCAACTCGTGCAATGTTTTCCTCTGATGCTCAGATTCGGGCCAGTCATGGCCACATGTAAACACATACACTTGATTCTGGACCTTGTTTCATGCTCATTAGCATTCTCATCACCAGTAGTTGGTGGTATAATTGGCTTTATGGTCATTATATATTGATAATCATGGATATAATCTCATGATGTTATAAACATGGCTGGGCCTCCCCTTGCAGTTGCTTGATCGTGGCTGTGTGTACCTGACCCACCTCTGGAACTTGGATAAGCAGTGGAACTTGGCACTTCCGGGCTGAATCATCCCCTACAGATAGCCTGACCGACAGTTATAAACGGTATTATAACTCCTGCAACTAGTTGCTTAGCTTATATATATATATATCACTTATACAATATATATATATATATATATACATGTGTATCACTTATTTTGCATGGGGTTTTGTTCGTTCGCCAGTCACAATCTCGCGTGAAACGGGCCGCAAGCGTAGAGTCTGAGAGCTGGACTCCACTGGGCTCCACGGATCATCGCGATCGGAGACGACCGGCGATCTGCGGCTCAAGTTATATGGGTTTTCATGTCAACCCTGAATTAATAAACCCTAATTTACGGCTGTTTAATTGGGGGGATACCATAAAAAAGTATCAGATGACATGACTATTTGGGGAGTACCCCCCTAATTAATAAACCATGGTTTATTAATCCGGGGTTGACATTATCCACTCAACGTTCCATGATCAATGTTTTCCTATATTTTCCTATTTGCACTCCATATTTTGAATGTTGAAACTGTTGAAAGAAACCATGTTCTAGTGATTACATCCATTCTCTGTAGCATTGTTTCATGGCAACAGCACCATGTTTCATGCCTCTACCAAGCTACACCCACATCCACCACTTGGAATTGCAGTTCCAGTTAATCAATTAGAAGTGGATGTAGAACCAAAAGTCATAGGGGCCCCATTTGCTAGGTTGAAGGCCTTTGTAGCCTCAACTGCATCCCCAAGTAGGTTGTATCCTATCGTATGTCATTTAACCCCCATTCAATCCCATAAACACCCATTCAAACCCATTAAATTGCCATTTAATCTCATCATATGAAAATCACCATTTATGAAATTTTAAAAACCACGATTTAATCCCCATTAAATCACCATTTTAAATCTCATTATTAACGCGGTTGTTCAACCCATGTTCTTCACCCCAAATTCTCTGAGGTTTTCCCATCCCCCAAGGACAGATGAACGAAGTAGCACCGCACCGAGGATTGTGTCGGGGGAAAAAGACCAGTGCAGTTATAGCCCTTAATAGCTATACATGGGATTGTAACTCCTGTAAGTAGTTGGTTATATATATATATAATTATTTATATAAATATATATATATTTATATTATATATATATTTATATATATATATATATGTATATTTATATATATATATATATGTATGCAACACTTAAATGGGGTAAGTTAGCAAGTTATATTTGTTACAGACAATAACTGTGGATGGTTTTCAACATACAGAAAACATGTTGTGGTGTAACCAACCAAAGTATGGGATTTAAATGGATTTAATGGGAAAATACATATATATATATATATAATGTATCTATATTCGCTAGACCTGGTTCTACTTGGCCAAGTAGGTTTATAAGCAATATGAATATGATTTATGGTAAATGTCAATGGTTCATAGGTGCTAAATCAAACAACAAACAGAACTGCTAAACCAGCACAACATTGCGCAGCGCTGGTTTCAGACATCAAACGTTTCCCTTCTGGGATGATGAAAAGCAATGTCTTCATAGGTTAGTTCACCCATTGACTAAGCAGGGAACCAACTCAATCCATAGCCTATCCAGGTACGAAAATGCTGCTATCCATGGGATTGAACCATGAAACTGAGTGCTACCAAACAAGCCATCAAGATCCCCCTAGTTGTTTTCCCATTGATTCTTGGTCAAGTCCCATCATGCCGCAGGCTCTCCACTCCCAGCGGCAAAAATGTTCTTCGAAGATCCTCCAGTGCCGGAAGGCCCCCGCGGGATTGATGTGATGTTCAATGAGCAGAAAATGGGGACTTAGCCTTTGATGCCTTTGGCAATTTAACTTAACTACGGAGAATCACCAGTTTAAATATTTCAACAAAGTAAATCGTAGAACTAAACCAGTGTTATTCCAGTTCGCGTACTGCAACAAGATAAGTAAGAACTAGATTGAGATTGAAGCAACAAAGCCGCAAGAAAGAGGAATTTGATCAACGGATATGGAGATTTACACAAGAAACGCACAAACAGAACACACACATGGATTCCAATGGGGATGTGACCAGTATATTAATGCTGGTTGGTGGTTTGGAACATTTTTTTTCCATAATATATGGGATAATCCTTCCCATTGACTAATATTTTTCAGAGGGGTTGAAACCACCAACCAGAAAGTGTAAAAGATAGGTCAGCTGCTTTCCAAACATCTGGATAAATTGGAACGAGATTCACCTTCAGGTTCTCTCAAGTTCTGTTGCTGTATAATCCCCATTGACAGAATCTAGATATGTCTACCAGCCCTAGTGATTCGAATTACTCATCTGAAAGCAGATGTGTCTCTGCTATGATCAAGTGTAGTATCAGTTCACATTCAGATCTCTACTTCTGAGGCATTTTCGTGTCAAAACAAGAGTGGCCCACGTTCAGTGTTTCAAGGGTTATGAGCCCAAGTGGCTTGTGGGCGCAATAGCAATGGATTCACCACGACGGGCATCTTCGGTCCCACCAAATCCTTTTTGGAGCCAAAGAAACCAGGAAAATCACCAATTAGATCAGATGCGACCTAGTGATTTAGATGGCCGGCATGAACCGGTTCCCCATGATGATGATGATCTGGACAGTTCCCCAAAACCTTTGATGTCAAGCGACTTAGCAGGGGATGGAAGGGAGCTTGGGACGTTTCAGACACCAGCGGATGGCAAGCGCAATCCGGGGGAAGGTGAACGGCATGATCACGACCACGACTTGGGGGCAATGACCAAGGACCCTGAGCCTGTGGCCAATGGCGCGACTGAGCAGTCGGCGACCGATGGTGTGACTGGGAAGCGTTTGGAGGGGATTTGGAAAAGAAGAAGTCAACAGGGTCAACATGAAGGGATGCCAATGGTTGAGTCTCAAGAGAAATCTAGTGCAAATCATGGAGTTGATCGAGAATTCGAAAGAGCTCTGGGGGAAGAGATGTTGCAACACTTCCAGGGTGAAGCGGCTAGGCTTCAAACGCAAAATGAAGTGCTGTTACAAGAAATCAAGAAACTCAGAGAGGAGAAACAACATGCACTTTTGTCTATGCCGTCTTCATGGAAGGAGAGTCGTAGGTCATCGACACCACCCCCTACCAGAAATCCACCAACTCAAGAATCTCAGCCTGTTTGGATGTCACCAGAATCAGTTTTGCATACTCCCAATGGCACTCGAGTTCCAAAAGGGCCTCCGCCACCTGATCCGCCTCCACTTCCAGCTTGGCCAGTGGACTTGCGAGCTTATGAAGCTTGCCCTGAACCACCGCGGAAGGTGCGGGGAGTCATGGGAGATGTGCCATTCAGACCCAGTGGAGAGACAGTCACACCTCAACAGGCTAGAACCATTTGGTTAGAGCGTGAAGTGGCATCGTTGCAAGAGCTGTTGGATAGGGAAGCACTCAAAAACCGATCCATGGGAGGTTACTGGAACACTCCATTTTTGACTGAAGCTGCACGGGCTAGGGAGGTCAGTGAAGCAACTGCACGTTTGAAACGAAACGCGGGCATTGAGTCATCTGGCATGGATAGCTCTCAGCATGTGCATGGAGAAGTATCAGCATGTGATCGGGCTCGCATGGAGCAAGTGCTTGGTGAACAGCGTCATCAAGGTCGGGCTCAATTGCACGGTGATCAATCACATCACAATCGGGCTAGCATGTTTCATGGAGATCCCTCACATCACGATCGGGCTAGCATGTTTCATGGAGATCCCTCACATCACGATCGGGCTAGCATGTTTCATGGAGATC
>Ga0126342_10003084_pt1 | contig 27123 bp, 21 predicted proteins | sample Cyp1metagenome_FD_92528 | JGI IMG/M metagenome (GOLD analysis project Ga0126342, IMG submission 92528) | Coral microbial communities from Lord Howe Island, Old Settlement Bay, Australia - Cyphastrea 1 metagenome | ecosystem: Host-associated > Invertebrates > Cnidaria > Coral ... | reverse complement strand
GAACTGGTTGAAGTCGTTTTATTGGGGGCATCCCCGTGTGTTGGTTGCCATGGCGCTGGATTAAGGGAAAGGATGAACTGGTTGAAGTCGTTTTATTGGGGGCATCCCCGTGTGTTGGTTGCCGTGGCGCTGGATTAAGGGAAAGGATGAACTGGTTGAAGTCGTTTTATTGGGGGCATCCCCGTGTGTTGGTTGCCATGGCGCTGGATGAAGGGAAAGGATGAACTGGTTGAAGTCGTTTTATTGGGGGCATCCCCGTGTGTTGGTTGCCATGGCGCTGGATTGAAATCATTGCAGGATGAAGTGCAGGCCAAGCCACTGCGAGATAAAATGGTGCTGAGCTGCTCAGCTTAAAAACCCATGGATGGCCCACCATATAACTAGAAATATGGGACGCCGGCTAAAAAAATGTAGCCATGGGAAAAAGTGATGAGCGGCAGCCAGAAGGTCCTGTTTGTCTGGCAGCTGGCGCTTCCCGTGATTGAATGGCCAACCTGCGCGGTGTCACGGGTGTTGAAACACAGGTGACAGGGCCCAGCCCCTACTGGTTCACAGCATTATACCACATGCATCACTGCTTGGGTGATCGCCGGTTTGTAGGATGGTGACGTCTTCATCCTACAAACCACCAGCTGCAGTCGTCAACCATCTTCATCAACAACACCTAAAGCATCATGAAGAATCAACCATCATCCAAAACCGTGAATCATAGTGTTCTGACACTTGGCACTCCCAACATGCGAAGCTACTACCAAGCTTGCCGCAGCCTGTTTTAACTGCCGGAAAGGAAAGATATTAGTTTGGAACCGGTGCCAATTCCACCGGTTCACGTCGCAGCGGAGGAGAAACAGTGAAACTGTGTGGCTGACAGTGCACGGCTGGAGCGTGAAGCAACCGAAGGGGCAAACAACTGTTCACAAACGCAGGGGGTGGGAAAGGGTGTGTGTTTTGAACTTGAAGCCAAGCACTACTGTATGCCATGCGTGTTGCTGTTGTGAATGCCTTGCAGCCAAAAAAGCACGTTGAAGACCAAGTTCAAAACAAATGTGAACAAGTACACAAATCGTTCTGACACTTGGCACTCCCAACATGCGAAGCTACTACCAAGCTTGCCGCAGCCTGTTTTAACTGCCGGAAAGGAAAGATATTAGTTTGGAACCGGTGCCAATTCCACCAAATCAGGATCTGGGACAAACTAACGAAACCCAGTTTGAACAGCAGGTCCCGCTGAAAAAAATACCCAATATACGTTGTGGGACCGGCAGTTGAAACTGACGCCAATGCAATTCTGCACCGGCTGGATGGACCGAAGGTCCGGGGGCTATGCACCAAAGATCTTTGAGGCTGAACCGCACGCGCCGCTCAGCAACGAACTCAGCAGGCAACGGATTGGGCGGAACCCACCGGCTGAGAAAATTGGCTTGAATGTTTCGGAACCCCTGGGTATGCTGAGAACCAATGATCACATTGTGAGATGCAAGGAGGAAACTGACCCTTTCTAAGAGACAACACATTGGGTACTTCGTACTGAACAGAGTGTTCAAACGAGATTCAGCTCCCGTGTTGCCTGTGCCTGATGCAAAAATCAAATTGACCCTCGAATGCAATGAGTCGCGAATCAGCAAATGGAGGTTGGCTAGTTGGGCCAACGCTTCAAGGAATGCAATGTGCTTCTGCAAATCACCCCCCAACAAAATATCGTGTTGGGCGAAATCCTCATTGCTGAAACGCTCGGAAAACCACATGGGGGGCTGCCCCGCAGGTGTGATGAAGCCCCCAATCCCACAAACATGTTGGTCAGCAAAGGCATCCGCGGAGGCATCACCCTCCCAGCGAGGCTTGGGGCGCATGCTCACTACCCATTGGCCAGATGAAAGCCATTGGTCGAACAATCCCAGGACTCGCAGAGAATTGGGGGAAAGCTTCCTAGTGGGACTAGCGGGGTCACGAATGCGCATCCAAATACGTTTGGGGGTGATTGGCACATTCAAAAGATCTTGCATGTTATGCACAACATGATGGCGCACAGAAACTAACTTGCTCCCCACCGGAATCGAAGTGTGTGGAGGAGGTTGCACAAACACAAGTTCCGGGCTCAGACATCGCTGCAAGTCATGCCAAGCCCCTGGGTCACAGCTGAACTGTGTGTCTGCCGGCTTGGCAAGGTCATCATACAACCAATGCAAATGCACCCTCAGTGAAGGAAATAAGGATGTACACCACATAGCCAGACCAATGAACTTCTCCAACGCTTTCTTCTTCATGGTAGGGTGCAAGAGCATATAGTGGATCATTTGAAGCAATTTGGAACACTTATCTTGGTGGAGAGAAACAAGACCTGCGTTGAAGTCAAATGACCAGCCGATCCAGGTTTGATGTGGGCCCAACCAACATTTCTTCCAACTCACAGGGATGTGGAACAGCTGGCACAATAAGACTAAATAGGTGGCTTGAAGGGCGGCCATGGACTGGGGCATGGAGATCAGGAAATCATCAACGAACAGTAGGAGGCAATGCTTCGTGAACAAAAATGCATGGAACCATCGGACAAGAAAAGCGCCCATGCGGCCCCACCAATGTTGACTGAACTTGGCCCCGAACGGGGCAACTGTATAATGATACAATTGGCCTTTGTGCCGGAACATCAGCAAACCTTGCTCCGAAGATCTGATGCGAACTCGTTTATGACCGCTTTTGATGTCAAGGCTGAATGATGACTGGGGTTCCTTGAGGCCTCTCAACGGGAAACACCTGATGACATCTCATGGAGTGGGCATGGATTGCTTCTCGGGGACGATGCATGCAGCATTGGCCCCACTAACCGATGGGTCCATAACCAAACGTGGCGGTCGGGTGTCCGAAAACGCCAGCGAAAGTTTCCCAACCGCCACGGCCCCCGGCCATACCCGGTGAGCCTGGGCAATGTCTCCCTGAAATGGTTGGACCCAGCCTTGAGTGAGCTCTTCTTGCAGCAGGCTCGAAACAACATCCTCATGATCCTCGGCACTGCGCCAATTGACAACATGTTCCGAAAGGTCCTTGGCGGACACAGCACGGTCAACGGAAGCAAACACATGGCTGGGGGGTATGTCATCATGAAAACCCGTGGGCACCCCCGACAAAAGAGATGGAAACAAGGCTTTGTCAGGATCATCAAGGAAAGCCGCAATTTGTTGCAATGCGTGCAAACAAAATGGTTGGCCTGGAGGAATAGACCAATCAAAAGCAGGCTGATTAGTAGCAGCGCAAAACTCTTCCAAGATGGTCCGAAACGGGGACAGTTGATCTTCTGAAAGCGGTGGTTCTGAAGATGTTTCCAAAAATCGTTTGGCAATGGCATGATGGAGATCAGATTCCAATATGAGTTTGGTCCAACCATCGCGAACGCTGCGGCAAGGGTTGGTACTGATTTGGGGTGTGCTCCAATCTGGCTGGGAGGAAATACCCCCGCCATCGGCTTGCGCATGCGGCTGATCATGCAACGCCTTGGTGGGCATTGTCAACAGAACCTGGTTCAAGGAGAGTTGGCCACCTGGCGAGCACAATGGGGCGATGCAATGGGTAAGGCGAGCACACAATGAGTGGGAATAGACAATGGAATGGGGAGCAATCGCGATATCCGAGTGAGCATGGGTGTGAATGCACGGAGCCGCTACAGAGGTCAGAGATTCCAATGTGGTACTGAATAACCATGAGTGCCCCATGTCCAGATCATGAGCACGCTGGAACTGCAACCAGAAAGCGACCATGAAGCATGAGCCACTGATTTGTGCGAGGATCCTGCCAACTAAGAGCTTCTTTTGGCTGTTCCAAGTGCCCATGTCCCCCGGCAGCAACAGTGGCTTGAAGACAATGCAAACAGCGATGCAAGAATTCACGTGAGGAATCAATGCGATGCTGTTCTTGAGGGGTGGGATTTGGAATGCCGAAGGGGTGATCTAAGGTGCGGACCGATGATTGGCCTGGCTGGTGCAAGGGGGAGGGTAAGAATTCACTGCAGTTGGGCGCGGCTGCTGTGTACGCTACCTGACCGGAAGCTGCAATGCGCAAAATGCATTCAGAAGCGGAATTCTCAAGCAAATCATGTTGATCTGACAAAAGAACATCAATGGACAAAAACGCCACCTTTGCTTCCCTCAGAGATTGGGCGAGGGGGCAAGGGGAACCCACGCAAAGATCCAAGCAAAACTTCCCTTGTGGGAGGATGCTAGGGCCAACAGGCAGCGATTGGACAATGGCGGGGGGTGAAACAACCGGCAAAGCAGGTGATACTGAGGCAAGAGGCAGGGGAGAACCATGAAAGTCCATGTTCGTGCGCGACAGGTTAGGCAACTGAATTGGCACGCCGGCTGGCTTAGGCACAGGGCCCCTTGACACAGGTCGGGCTGTTTCAGGACATAATGCTAGAATGCATTGAAGCCGGGTGAGAACCACCACATGGCTGACCATTGGCTTTAGCGACACAACACACGTGCAAATATTTGCACGCCGGGTCATGGCAGGTGCCTTGATTGTATCGCAAACAAATGATGCATTCACGATTGTCTTTCCACAACTTGGTGAGCCATTGCACTCGTGTGGATTTGCCTTTACCGGAGCCCAGAGACGCTTGGGATTTCCCTCTGCCTTTGACGCCCCTCCCTTTGCCTTTGACGGCAGTGGGCATAGATACATGGCGAGCTGAAGCGCGGTTGGAGAAGGGAATCCATATCGGATCGAACTTTGACCATCTCATGCAGCGCGTCGTCTAAGCTCCATTCACGTAGGTTGATTAATTCACTAATACGAGACCAGAGTTCTTGGTCTGCAAACATCATTTCAGATGTGACTGGTCCCCTTAAGCCAGTCTCAGGCTCATACCGATGCAGTGCCAACCGCAGAAACTTGGCGACGTAGAGCTTGAGGCCGTGTAGGTGCGCACCTTTGCAAAGAGCCAGGGCAGTAGCCTGAAGGGACAAGATTTGTGATAGCCCCGCAGCCCCCAGCTGAGGAGGTAAGTCTCGGGTCGGCACATCATCCAGAATAAGATCTGTCATAGACAAGGTTTCCAATTTGGCTAATTTCTTGGGACGCGTGGAGCTATGTTGCTCATGTTGGTATTGGCTCAACCTCATATTCCAATGCACCCATTTCAATTGTTTAGATTGCAACTGGTGGTGGACCAAGGCCAGTAGCCTAGGACCAGGCATGGAATGTGCATCCAGAACTTCGCTTGGATAGGATCTTTCGAAGTCCAGCTGCATCTGGCGAACCTGATCAACAGTGAGCTTGGCAGGAAAAGATTCACTCCAAGAATGTGCCGCAGAGACACTACTGGGGACTGGCAGCGAAGGAACGCTGGATGCTGACACACCCTCAGGCGGAGGGGTTTGTTGATTGCGGCAAGCTTGCCAGAATGCACGCATTGCTGCTATCTCCCTTCGAGAAAAGTCTCTGCCATGGTCCCGCGCAAGGCCAACAATCACTGAATCTAAATCTTCCAGGCTGAGGGCGACAAGGGATAACGAGGCGACATCAAAGTATTCTCCGATGATAATTTGCTGAATGTCCCGTGGGAATCCATGAGCCAGCATCAATTGCTCCAGGGGTGATAGGGTTGGGGCTGCAGAGAGGCCCAACCCTGGCAGATTGATGTCATCATCCGCCATGGCAAGGTGCAGCAGAGGCTTCGCAGAGTGAGAGGTCCGAATGAAAGCAACCAGAAATCTTGGTAAAACCAAATGAATGGGCGTATTTGAGACTCGTGGGGGCCCATAGCATGCCCCCCAAAAAAAATTAGGCACAACAGATTTTGAGTGCCTAAGACTGACCGGGGCCATATAGCCTACGGCCTACAAAATCTGTACAACCAAGCAGGCGTGCGTGAGACCCAACGGGGCCACATAGCAAACAATGTGAAAAGTAGCCACACCCCAATTTGGTGCCTATGAATTATCAGAGGTACAGAGCACACATCCCTAAAAAGTAGGCACAACCAATTGTTCGCGCCTAAGACCCCGCGGGGCCACAAAGTTACATGCCTAGAATGTACATGAAGCGCATTGGAACCAGGCGGAAAATGGCGGAAATGTCTACCGCTTCAGATGCAGAAAAAGCCACAAGCCCCCCATCTAACCCCCGGCTGACGGACAACAAAGGGAAAATGAACCAATGACTGCAAACATGGTGTGGTACAGCATGACTAAGGGGGACGCAACCCTTGCGACGGCATGTAGTTTAAAGAAAAAAATGGAAACACCAACAATAAATACACACCCTGTGCTGCTGATGAGGCTGCAATGCTGCGGGGTGGGGGTGACATAGGGTTGGCTCAGGATTGGCAGAGTTTGGGGCATGTTGGTACCTTGGTGTGACAAATGGCTTGAAAACCCAGGTACACAAATGTACCAGCGTAATAAACCCCACGATGAAAAACAGCATGCAGATATTCAAATATAAGTTTAACGCTTCTCCACAAAAATAGAAAGATGAATAAGGGCAGGTGGATGAGCCCTGACAGGCGGTCAGACTATTGATGACATGCGGTCAAGCGATTGAAAAAATATATATCAACAAGAAGAACAATAAGTAAATTTAACCAGTCACTGCAGCAACGCAGGGGAATGAATACCAGAATATCAGCTTAAAACGCAACCCTGGACAAATCCCCAGTGAAGCCCATCAGAAAGCTACAACACGCGGCAAAAACATTTTTGCGCTCTCCATCCAACAATAGTGGTCGAAGGTGGACGCACAAGCTTTCTTTAGACACATGCGGTATCCTTCCAAGATGTGATCTTGGATACTTGCGGAAGCGTTGCAACGAACCCGACACCTAGCTTTGTAATGTTTGCCAGCCAGTTGGGAACCTGCACACGTGGGGTCGGGCACAGCAACATGACAAATGGATGTCTTGTGAATGAAAAGCAAAACACGGGATGTGGATTTCGGAGGCACGGCCAAAGCATCTGTGGCATCAACTGGCGCCACCGGCGAGAGGGTGGGCGGGATGGAAGCGATCGATGCCTCAGAATCAACAGACGAGGACGAAGAGGAAACAGGGGACGATGATGTATCTTCAATTTCAAGCTTCGGATGCGATAGGCAAGCAACATCCTGAAAACATTGAGAATGCGCTTCAGGGGCACCAATCAATTTCCAAACATGATGGCAAGGCGAACCCGGATGACAATTAACACTGACTGGGGGCTCACGCAAGGGAAGCTGACCACCTCTGTGTTGAGGTGTCTGGGGTCTCCAACCGCCCATGATATCCGAAGTAACAGTTGATTGCAAGTGGAGAGAAGGGTATACATCATCTCGGGAATAGAGGCGAACACTTTGAAGGTAGACATGGTGGCCTTGACATGCTCTAGTCTCAGCTGGTTTCAACAGCTGTGCGGCCCACGACAACATTGTTGACTTGGCTGAATGCAATGTAAAATTACAAATATGATCAAAAGGAAGCTGCCCCATTGTCTGTGAAATGCAAAACCGTAGGGATTTCAAGGCTTGTTGATACGATAACGGGCCCACGATAACATTCTGAGCATCCAATTGCACAAAAAGGGAATCTGGAACTACTTTGGCTTGGAGCGAAATACAAGTATTATGCCAAACCTGGTCAACAGCAGCAAGCCAATGATAGAGCCAACCATATGAAAGTGACGAATCTGCATGATAGTGAACCCCAAAGGGATAAACACCGAAAGGCATCCCAGTTTTCGATGTTTTAGTGCGCCAAGAAAGTGCTCTCATGCCAGCACGATCAAAAATAATAGATGAAAAAAGAACATGTGAGGCATCGCTGAAACGAAGCGAGGCCCAAATGCAACAAAGGATAGCACCTTTGAAAAGCATTAGGTCAAGGGGGTCTTTGGCTTTAACAAGATCGAGTTCCCACTGCGCAATGAGAAAAAGTGACAAAGGCATGCTTTCACGATGTTGGTGATCACTGAAAGTAAAAGAGCTTATGGGGGGAACATACAAATTGGGAAAGGTGATCTGGGTGATCTTTTGCAGCCATCGAAGTGCTTTAACATAATAACTCATACTTTTGACCGGGGCCTCCAAACCTTTCCAGTCCATGTCGGCTGTTTGTAATGACAACAAGATATCGGCGACCGACACTGCTGTGAGCGATGCAAGTTGGTAACCCAAATCAATGGCAGCTTGAAAGAAAGACAAGCACAATCTGATATATTTGATTAAGGTTGTTTCGACAAAAGGCCGGAGCATATGTTCAATGAGAGATTTGGTGTTCACTGACTGGTTCACTTCTGATAAGAATGATGATATGGGAAGGATCAATTGCATCAGATGGGCCCAAAGTCGGAATACATATGTTCGAAGATGTTGGTGCACAGCTTGCTGGGTGCGCAACGGTGCAACACTGCGCTGAGGCTGATGCCGAGACGATGACCTGAAATTTGGCTGCTTGATCGAGGGTCTGGATTTTGATTGATGCACAAGCGGACCATCATGGGAGGGAAACGTACGCAAAGAACACGGACATGGTTCGGGCAAGAGCGGGGTGAAACACACAGAAGTAGAGTTCTGTCTCAAACTCAGTGGCGGCGGCCTTGGAATGGGTTTAAGCAATGGATGGTCATCTCTAACTGGGTACGGTTGGCAAGCACGGTGCACAACTGCTAGGGGCGCATCTGAGCTCCGACGATGTGAACCAATGTCCCGCGTTTGCTGGCGATGCATGGCGGCCCGGGTGAATCAGTCAGTGAAAATGGAAATGCAAATTACAATAGGGGCAATATACAGTGCCAACAAATCAACGCAAAGCTAGACAATGAAGCGCAATGGAAATGTTTTGAATTTGAAGCCAAGCACTACTGTATGCCATGCGTGTTGCTGTTGTGAATGCCTTGCAGCCAAAAAAGCACGTTAAAGACCAAGTTCAAAACAAATGTAAACAAGTACACAAATCCGCCAGCCGTCATTAATCAAACTAGCAACTATTTAACTATTTACCATCCTGCAATGGATCAACCATCAACCATTGTGAACCTCCACCAAACAGTAGGGTTGTTCAAGCTGCGCCTGAACGCCAAAACTGAAGAATGAATCACAAAACGAGAAGGGAACAATAATGGTGTTCCAAACTGCTTGACAATAGCTACCAGGGATTGAAGAGTATTGATGGTGGTTGGTACAGGAACATACAACAAACAAAATGGCGTGGCAAAACACAGAATGGAAAAACCCTTGTCCGATTAGTATTGATTGGCTGAATTAGAGCAGGCAAGTTTCAAAGTACAAAGATGCGTTCAGATGGGAACCGCCTGAATGGGATCGAGCAGTCGAAACCACCTGAAATAGTTACTGTAGGTTCTTCATAAAGCTTTATCGCTTGATAACGTTCACAATCCGACACAATCCAGCTACATGATTTGACATCATATCCTTGAATCATGTCTGCGACTGACACCTGTCATCAGCTGCTTGCAGTGCGTGCTTGAAAGTTATCATGGCTGATATTCCGTCATTCCAACCATGCTGACAAGCGCAATCCTGGACGCCCCAACCTACTAATTCCTGGTGCATGACCAAGAGCCCTGAAAAATGGACACCATCCCGCTTGTTTTAGATTCTTTGGACATGGATCCTCACCCGGCAACAAGTCTCACTCACTGAATGACTTTTAAGGGCTACCGGCGCGATAGGTCTTCCCATCATAGGCGACTCAAGCCCGCTTCTCATTCACCTGCTGTCATCCCCTCGCTTCATCGTTCGCGGATGTTGTAAGCCCGGCCCATAGGTCATAAACCGATGCGCAGCCATCGCCTGGATAGCCATTCACCACGAACCAATCATGATCCGTAGCATGATTAAGCATCAAGAACGTCCAACAATTGACCATCAATACATCGTCATTACACATCAGTTTGCCATCGTGAACTAACACTTAATTATCAATAAGATTCAATAAACAAATGTTTCGGCGAGTTATGAACCCCTTAATTACTCAACAGTAGACCATTAGTTCACCACGAAGAACCATCAGTCTCGGCAGGTGATGCCGGAAAACCACAATTTCTTTATCTGGTTGGCGGTTTCAACCCCGTCATGAAAAAAATCAGTCAACCAACCTGCAGTCTTCCTTCACTGCCCACCCCCGGCCGTGGTGAGAGGGGAGCAGGTCTGTTCCCCCCGCCCTTTTCAAGCTCTGTGCATCGCTATCATTCCACGATCCAACCTTTGCAACCGAACACTCCACGCCTCTGTGCCCACTGCGACGCCCTCAGACCACTGCGCAAACTGATCACTAACGGGAAAGCCAGGCAATCCTCCCGGCTTCTGCCCACATTTCGGTATGTAATCTGCCAACAAGTCAGCTGCGTCCTTCTGTTGAAGAAAATCCATAGGCCTGAGCTCTGCTCCCACGAAACTTCGGCATCATGCTTGCAGGGACCACAGCAACATACCAATGAACCAGCTGTTGAGAAACCCGCGCCTGCTCCCCCAGGAAAATCTTCAAATCCGCTGCCTGCAACGCAGTCAAAAATTGTTGCAACGCTTCTTCTCCCAGAACTGTTGGTTCGTCGCTGTGCAAAACAAATCCCATGTGCGTGCCCAGAGGCCACTTCCGCCCATGCTACGCCGCGCGGCGCCCATCCGGCCACACGCAGCCCTGAAGAAATTGCTGAGCTGCAATCATCGGTTGTGGCCCCCAAGCATTGTGTTGAAGCGCGTCATCCTTCGAGCCCGATGGAAAACCCTAGGCGTTCACAAGGCTCCACGCCCGAAATTGGCCCAGCAATGAAAGTGCCTGAGCACAAGTGCCTTGCGTTACCTTGTGTTCCAGTGGTTGTAGCAGCTGCTCGATCGCGAGCAGCATGTAATTCCATCAAGCATCAAGTCATTATCCCGTCGCGCAAGTGAACATTGTTGTTTGGAAACATGGCTGTGCTGGCCGCCGCCGCCACCACTTCATCAGCCTGTCGGTTGCCAAGCGCGTCATGCAAACCCAAGTCCTCTCTAATCTGACCCAAATCACGATGTGCTCTTTCTTATTGGTAGCGTGAGACGGCTGTAGCACCGCCTCCAGATTGAACAACAAACCAGCATCAGGGTGCCATGGATCCACCGGTACCCCCTTACGCAGTATAGCCACCCATGTATGTGAGAAGCCATTATCCGTCAAGGCCACTGCAGCCACAAAAAGCGTGGAGGCCCAGACGATTGCCTGCTGTTCCGCGGTCGCCCCTTCAACCTAGCAGCTGTCAGTTTCTGAAGAATATCCGGCGATTGTCCCCTGTTCTGCAAAAGCCTAGCCTGACAACCGCGGGTCTCGTCTGAGAGGCCAACCACTCCTGGACTCCATAGCTAACAACGCGTACGCTCGGAAAACGCGGTGGAAAAGCACTGCCAAGTAGTAAGCCGGTAATTATGGCATTCCCATAGACCGCCTGAATGCCCCCAACCATGTGTGAAGGAAAAGCCGGATCAGGCATGGAAAAATGTAGCGCCCGCAAAAGCCTGTTTTCCTGAGTAGCACGCATAGCTGGAACCTCGCAGAAATGTTCCTCATAAACACCAATTATCAGCATAATAATCCGATGCCCCCAAGGAAAGCGCAACATGTTGCGGGCCGACGCAACTGCTGCAGCGATTTGTGGCGAAAGGTCCGCAAAGCCTCTTGGGACCCCCGGTTCTTGCTGACCCAATGCTTTGCTTTCTCCATTGCTGGGCATAAACCGCAGAGAAGGCACCACGACCGCGACCCGGCAGCAATCCTGTGACCTTGTCAGGGCCTGTGCGTGTGTGCGCGTGTGAGCGTGTGAGCAAGCAAGGCTGCGCAAGACCCTCGACCAGGCCCTGCACACAGAAGCTAAACTCGTGATGAATCTGGAAGCACGCGCGGAGTAGCTGGAAGCTGTTTTGGACAATGGCACCGTTCGTGCCAACATGGCCCGGTCTGGCAAGAAATTTTTTCCAACCACAATTTAATTTGTATGAGAGAAGCAGCATCGGGGGGCTCCCTCAACTCAGCAAAAGCGATGCCATCGACACCTGGGGACAAAAAAACTTTGATGTCATGACGAATGGGTTGCAAAAGCGTAGCAACGAGTCATTTTCCGAGAATTGAAAGGTGATTTTTTTCATTATTCGGATCACGAGTCCAGAGCTGCTTCCAATAGTTGAACAACTGGTCACTAAACTCCTGGGGATTCTGAAAATGTCTTTGCCGGGTAGCCTCAACCGTACCCATCCCGTCACAGTCAGCGGGAAATAAATCAACCAGAAGTGCGCCGCTGGAATTTGACCTGGTGGGAACTCACAAAGATGGGACGGCCTCGCTCAAAATCCCACGCGCAGTCAAAATAAAAGCGGCAAGCGTGAGGCTCGGGAACTACCAGCGCAATCTCCAAAAAATGTCACAATAAAACGGACAGGAGGAAAGCCTGGCCCGCGGACTGGCGCAAAGGTTTCGCGCGAGTGGCCATCTGAAACATCGATGTCATGCCTCACTGCCTGAATCCTTTCTCTGACCTGGTATTGCTGCTACAGTTGCTGATCCAGCACAAACTGCAAGTGCTGTTAAGGTTCGAAAAGCCATTCCTGACCCGGCACGAAGCGTGGGCACGGCATAAGCGCTGGAATATCTTGCACAAACTGCATGAAAAACTGAGCCGGCACACGATGGTCAAGAATGGCTTGCCATTCCTGTTGAAATTGCTCGCAAACCCCCGCACTGGGCACGAGGTGATGCTCAACAGGGTGACCCAATCGACCTCGCAATGATTCGGCCGCGCGAATTTGGGCGAGACGCCGGCGACTCTGAAAATGTGAGAGGCTCACTCCGCGGTGGAAATGCGCCATGCCGCGAAGGTTTGTAAACAAGCTGCAGAGGACACAGCAGACGCTTATCTGCCCGGACATTTGCGAGGAAGTCCTGCAGGATTTTTCAATGCCTCCGCTTGAAATGCCCTATGCACCATATGTTCCACTTTCTCGCCCCATTCCTGACGAGCACCAGCTGGATCCTTAAAAATGTTGTCTTGGTCAACGTTGGAGGCCCTCCTCCAAACCGTATTGTAACCGTGATTGCGGATATCGAATCTTAGGCGCTACCAGCAACCCATCTGGAATTGCAAGTTGGAAGTACGATGGTCGATGTGAACCAAACATCTCAGTGGGTTCCGCTCTGATGTCCGATATGCGATCAGCCAACATGGGGCGCACCAGCACCATGTCCGGTCTCGCGGCATCCTTACATGTATAGAGAATGGGAAACCGTACTTTCCTGTTGAACATGGAGTTCATCAAGCGCAACAAGTCCTTGTTTACGTAGTTGTGGCCATGTGTCCAATGTCTGGACCTCAAGAATTGAAGCCGCCAAGACCCAACGAAGGTAGCGGCAAGGCATCTGTGTGCGCCAAGGCCTGACGCATCAAGTCATTGGTGTAAGCTCGAGCCCCCTGATGTCCGTTAGCCATACCATCGATTACCACCACTTGAAACCACAACGGTCCAGCTCTGATAAGTGTATGCAACAGGCGAACTCCCGCATCCCAAGACAGAACATGTGAGGTCCAGGGAATCCTGCAAGGGAATGGGGAATGAAGAGTAACCCCAACTGCTTTGCCTCTCAAAGAATCAGCTGCGCTCAAAATGGAACTATGCGATGGCATCGGCATGCATCTGGAACCTATTAGTGCTGACCAAAGGATTTCTGAACGCATTGCGCGGCAGAACTTTCTGAGCAACAGATGACGTGAACTCCATAGTGCTTGACGAGTCGAGCAAAAACATCTCGGTTGTTCGGCAAGGATGTGGGATTAGTCGCCGCAAACTTCATCTTGGACCCTGGCCCAGGATTCGCGGCCTCACCTCTGTGCTTGCAGAGGGAGAAGGCGATCAACCCCAAAGCAACATGTCATGTCAAGAGCAGTGGCCTGCAAACTACTCTGCTGTGGGCAAAGTCCGAAATTGCAAAAATGAGGCACGGTAAAAGTAAACAAATCCGCGCAATAAAGAGGATTGACACCCCTTCCTAAAAGCGAAGCCCTTCGAATGACAAAATGACGATGAACGAATGAAGGGATGAAACGCAAAATAACTGGACACCTGCCAGGGTTCCAGCGCTGGCTGAAACTCATTGTCAAGGCGCAATCAAGAAGATTTATTCCATTATGTGCAGAGAAGCACCCCGCGTGCTGCACAGAGCTATCGAATGGCATGTGAAAAGGCCCCTGGTTTGAATCCATTGATTGTCAACCCATGTCCTCATTTTCCGGCCCACCTTCGCCGCGATCTGGCTTTGGTCGGCTCACCACCAAATTGTGCAAATCAGCCAATGCGGCATTGAACCGATTGTTGTGCCTGAAAGGCGGTCTCGACTGACTTGAGCGATTGCTGCATGGGTCTGTTGCTCTCTGGCTTCCACGTGGGCAAAACCTTGCGTTGTCACCGATTGCAATCAAATGAAGCCCGGCTGGATCCTCATGCGGCGCCATTTTGGCAAGAGTTCTCTGTGGCTTTGGCCCAGGATGGGATGAAGCGGCTGTGCCGCTCTTGGCATGATTTCCTTCAACAACACTGCCGTAGAGTTGCAAGAGTAAAGGGCTTCTGCAGGAGGGCCCTGTGCCCCAATAAGGCCTGAATGGCTTTCAAACCCCATCCGATGGCCTTGCTCCAAGATTGCAACATTGCTGCTGTGGCGCCATAGGGAAATGGCTGCAGCCTGTAAATTCTGGTTGCCTGCATGTTTCATGGATCCGGTTTTGATGGGTGAATGATTTGCCAGGCTTGTTTGAAATCTGCTTTGGCAAATCGCAATCCTATGGATTTGGTCAACCGGACCAACCCTGCACATCCTTTAGTTTGTGTTGAAAGCGGAATGAGATGTGCTCTGCTTCCGTCGGCCCACGCCGCCTTCCAATCAAAAGAGATCCTGCTATCAACAATTTTTGGTGCCAGGAAAAAATCTTGAAGCCTGAGTTGCCAGAATCTCCGCAATCTTGTCGTGACGTATTGCTGCATGCAGCTGCAATGAGGACGCTGCCAAAGAGGACCAAGCTTCATTGCGAGCTCCTTTGATTGAGTTGCCCTAAACGGCCTCAAGCGCCTGCTCATGTCCATTCTGGCTGAGGACTGATTTGGTGACGCGTTGTTGCTCGTCAATGTGCATCTCACTCTGCTGAATAGTCACAAGTCGTTCTCCAAGTTAGCACATCGTGGCGGCAAGGATCACAGCTTGTCCCTGAGCATTGCGATGCGGCGATTGCCAAGCGAAACCTGTAGCTTTGTTTCAAGAATGATGTGTGCCAATGATGATCGCCCTGTTTGCGCGTCCACCAAGACCACTGCAGAAGGTTTGGCTGAATCTCCTGGACTTGTTGCGGCGAAGATTTATCAGCATTCTGAAGTAGCACTCCCCACCCCACAACCCAACCCAACCCAACCGCCCCGCCCCTCCCGAAAAACGTTTGCAAATTTCCACGATCCTGGGCTTCAGAATTCGGATTTGGCGGGGGGGCTGGTACTCCAGCCCCCGTCTTCTCTCCCCAACCTGTGCGCCCAACCCATGATTTGTTAATATATTGGGGAATTTTTTTGAAAACCAACAATCAGACATTTTTCTTAATCGCAGTGTGGAGCGCGCGCGGCCCAATGTGGAATGCTTCCTTCCCTTGCGCACGATGCATGGAATAGGTCTATACGTGTCCAGTTTCCGCCAGACTGAACCATGGTTATTTCCTGCAGGAATCATATGGGAAGTACTGTCTCTTTACGACAAGACCGTCCCAAAGCGGTGCGAAACAGCTGGTTCCAGTGGGTGGTATGTCAGCTAGTTCCCAGCTGCATCCAGCTGAGATGGTCGACCAAGATCTATTTACATCCGCACATCAGGGGACCAGAAGTATGTATCCCTAGGAGTGGTCCTTTTTACTGCTGCTTATCCCAGTTTTAATATTTTCACCCGGAATGTTTAGTATAAGTAAAACATCATGACAAACCACTCAATTAAGCTCAGTCCGCAGCTGACCCATCGTAAACCGCTGCTTCTTCGATGACATGGCGGCAAATCACCCATGGATATTCACAAAGAATATGTTCACATTTTGGAAAGGAACCTTTTGGTTACCAGTGATGATCCTAGGTACCCAGCTTCGGGGCTGAGGAAAACCAGCTGGTGGGAACCCCCCAGCACTACCCAGCTCGATACCCGGTAGCCCAGTCCAAAAGTAGGGTTATCCATGCGTTGTATGGCGGCACACCCAAGCCTATCCAGAACCCTTCAGCATGATTCCATCTGAGAATTGTTTTGGGTTCAGCATGCTCAATGTGTTGCCCAATTGCCAAGAGTCATCTAGACCAGCGGAAAAATGATGTGATGGTGACATCATGGTTAACAATTTTGATTGATCATTTTTAAGGTATACGAAAAAGTAGAACTAGAAAAAAAGGGAGAAGAAGGAGAAGGTAGAAGTCAAAGAAGGTAGAAGAAGAAGCAGGGAGAAATCAAAGAAGGTAGAAGGCAAAGAAGGTAGAAGAGGAAGCAGGGAAAGAAGAAACATAATGTTGCTGTCAACATTTCCATTATGATTAACCATTCTGAACCATATGAGTTGGGTCACTATTAACATTAACCATTAGCCATGATCATCATATGATTAACCATTCTTAACTGCTGATCATTTGACTATGTTTAACTCAGCAGTTACCATCAGTTCTGCCAACGATTTCCGGCACTGTGCCGTTCTGTCTTCGCCTCGTCCCCCCTTTGCGCTGCGCATCGCTGGAGCCCTCGAAGAACTCGTTGCCCATCACATCCTCAACTGGTGGCTGTGGTGTGAATAACGGATGGTTTTGAAACACGATAACCATAGTGAATAAGCATAAACACAATGGTGATAGTATTGGTAATGATTGCTAATGGCAATGGTAATGTGTATTAATGGTTCTTCATGGACATTAGTAGTACTGACAGTAACCATCATCTTTGACGAGTTGACTCACCATCCCGGGTCTGGGACATCAGTTGAACATGTTGGAAACCGCCAAGCAGAAGCCACTCCACAAACACAAAACAAATTCTTCAGTCCACCGCAAGAAACGCATGTCCAACCCACAAATGACATCAACTTAATCATCTGTAAGAATTACGCCATGCGAACGCCCCGGGAAGGACACACATCGGATGGACATGATCAGCCATTGACAATGTAACGAACACCAAGCGACGTATGTTTTGGTGTCATGACTACATGAACACAAAGTGAGTTTCGAAGTTGTTGGATGTCAAACGTGACCAAGTGACTATTCTATCACTGGATCATGTTCAACGGCGTATGAATCACTAGGGAACCTTGACAATCATCAAGGACCCCGGGTTGACGAATCAGTATTTCATGACAGACAGCAAGTAAGAAACCAATGCAATGGACGAATCGCCAAGGAATCCTCAGCTGGTGCGCGGATTCTTGGGCTCTTCAAGTGGCAGATCAACCTGACTGACCAACTGCAGATCCCCAGTTACCCAAAATACCTGGTGATTTATTCCCAAGACCATCAGTTGGAAGATACGACCCACCAACTAACCCGGCGATCGCCTGCATCGCCAACCGAGTCTCCAAGCGATGACCTCGATCATGAGCAGCCTGTGTTAAGGCCTGAGCGGTGGCGAGCCCATTAGTGCCCGTTGTTGTTGCAGAATATGGTATATAGCCTATATATGGATGACAACATGTTTGAGAATGGTTGGCGGTTGACAAGCCGAGACAAGGACTAGAATACTGTAGCGCAAACGCAGGCCGTTGTACCGTTGTACCAGCTTCAAATCACAGTTGGGGTCTCTGCTCCGTGATCTTCAAGAGTATGGAACAGCATGCTCAATACCTGACATAATAATTTTGATATTTAAACCGAATATGGAAAAAGCTGACATACTTCAAAAGGCAAATGCTTCTCACATTCAAGCCATGGTCATAACGGGATATAACCCCATATAGATCTAGATAGCTTATTTCATAATTCCTATGATTGTTGCTTAGTAGCCGTTGGAAGGGAAGATAGGAAGATAGCAATGATTATTTTTTTTTGGATATTCCTTATCATTGCTGCTGCTGCTGCTGCTATTTGCCTTTTTCTTTGCCAACCTGTGGTGATACTAGTAACTACCACTTGACGGGTAACCAATCATCAACCATTGACAATTGACTAACCACCAAATAACAATCAACAAACACGTAACTAACCACTAACCAAACATCAATTCACCATCAATATGGCACTCGTCAGCATCAATTTACCACTCAACCACTAAGTCAACAATCAATTAACAATTGATTTTAAGTGGTAGATTAGTGGTGACTTAGTGGTAAATTTATTACAAAGTGGTAGATTAGTGGCTGACCACTCAATCACTAAGTGCCACTCAGTCTCCCTTCAAAACCCCCGCCGGGGTGCCTCCTTTGGATCATCCGCGGGCCCGACTCCAAGCTCGAGGGTCCCCAGTCGACGATGAAGTCATGCTGTACCTGGGAAGGAGGTCCCCAGCAAAGCGGTCAGAAAAACCATGGGAGTAACCATCGGTTGTTATAGTGAATGGTCAGTAACCATGAGCTGTCAGTAATGGTTCCTGTGGCTAATGGTAACCGTTAGTACAATGGATTGATAGTCGCCAATGAATGGGCTTGGCAATGATCAACCAATGATGAAGCAAATGATCAGTATGGTCGACAATGATTAACCGTAGCTAATCAACCAAGGGTGCTTGATTAAAAAATGCGTCAATGATCAATTAGTAATAATGTTTTGTAATGATTTGCAATGGTTCATGGATGATGATGATGATGATGATGATGATGGTGACGGAATTACCTGAGCCACGCCGCGGCGCTCAAGGCCGGAAGGATCACAGAAAGTGCTGAACGCTTCGAGAAGAGACTTCCTTTCATTTCTAGATAGCAAAATCATCATTCCTAGGACCATCGTCATTATTCAATACACCAGCGATTGGGAGATGCCCCGATCAAATCTGTCCAAGCACACAGCGCTTGCCAAAATCCAATTTTGAGGATCAACCCAAAAATACTTATATAGACTCATTGCAACTTTGATGTCCATGGCTTACTGAGATGTAGGCGTGCAATCATACTTGCGAAGAAAAGGGCAATAATATGCAATAATTGCTACTTGTATGACCTCAAGAACGAACGGCAGCTTGGTTGTGCCGGTCCGTTTGTACTGGGATTCCGATTGTGGACATGCAAAACCCACAAGAAACCACTGCGTAGAAGCCCAATTGTAAATCAATCACCAGGTCCCAATTGTAATCATGACTTTGGGCCTCCTTCATGTGGGGAGACTCTTGTGTCCATACTAAATTTCCACCATAATCAGAATACTCCGCACGGGTTCTGTGTGTCCTGGGGCTGATCGCAGGCCTACCATAATCCATTAGAAAGGCCTTCCCACGATAGGAACTATGGTTTCCAAACAGCTTCGTGATTGTTGCCCACCACATCCGCAAACCAATGAACAATTATCTTTACTTTGGATCCTGAGCAAGCATTCTCACTATGTCTATTTTCCAGGCAGCGGAACACAGGACCTACACAGGCTTCAGATTCTGCAACAATGAGTTTTGGACTGCTGGAGTACCGACTCTTGTGACCAACTGCACTGACATGATTCCAATACAAATCAATTCAATGAACAAAGCGTTACTAAGCATTGCTTGCCATTTGCTAAACATCCTTCAGGTTGCGTTGTGGGGACACAAATGGGCCTGATACTGCTTTTGATAGAAGAACTTTTTTGCCGGCCGTCCAAGAATAGATTACCGTAGAGAACAACCGCCCAAACAACAACGACGACAACGAAAAAGAAAACAGCGACAACAACGACGACAAACAACAGCAGCAAAGTTTTTAGTTTGTGAAAAAGCATCGTCTTAAGTATTTAATCTCCAATGCACTGCACCACATGGGTCTGTCAATTGGGGTAGCCTGACTTACTATTTCAAATTTTCATTCAAAAAATATCGCTTTTGTGGAAGGGATTTTTAAAATCAAAACACAAATCACTTCCATGTTTCATTCGTGCTTACCCCACATTGCCTGACTTCAGAACTCTTTTCGTTGAACGTGCAATAGTTCTTACATTAGTCAGTTAAAATATAGCTGGTTATATCTGGCACAACCTTCTTGTTTTACATAAAAATCTCCAATAAATAATTGAATTTGATCCGCAGAATTACTCTGACCTGAGCCAATAATGCTCATATTGTTCGACTTTCCAACCGTCACCGGGCTGGTGATTCAATCATTCATTTATCGTATCCAGTCATAGCTTTGCCCGCAGGGTATCATCGATTAAGCGACAATCATGAGGCATCACTGAATGTGACTGCTATGAACCCATTATTAACCCCTAAGTAGTAGTTGTTCAACCACTATTGTTGGCAATCACTCGCTATTATTAACCTCTATGATGCCCTATAGTTCACCAACCAGAACCACCAACCAGATTAGTCATTGTTAATCACTAGAAATTCCGAAGCATCAAACATTTCTAGTGATGACAAACTGAGCCATCATTGCCTGACAAACTGCGGTGGTCGCGTCTCATGACGCCATCCCTCCAGGTTTCAGGGCACCTGGAGGTGTCCACCCTGAAGCCATCCACACCGGCGATCCTCGGTGCTGCGTGGCCGCTGCAGTTTTTTGAATGGACCGTCAGCCAATGTCTCAAAGGATCTCCGAATTCTCCTATTTGCTGTTCCTAGATGGGCATTGTTCAAACCAGTTTGGAGGTCAACAATTCAACAAAAACATCTGTCTGTCTTGCAACTGCAGTGCACAAGTCTGCAGGATGCGTTAAGCAAATGGTCAACCCTTCAAACATGATTTGTGTTTTCCTTCAAACATGATCCGTGCATGGGATAAATTGGGGTATCACCATTACTGGACCTATGGGGGGTTCGGGCCTCAGGCGGACGAGATTAACTATGACTAAGCACGGATCATGATAGTGCTGATCACTTTTGCGAACTATTGGACTTACTCATCATGAACCATTCTCAACCATTTTTTTCATTGTCAATATCAATTACTAACGCTTATTAACGATTATTCCAACATATAGTCCTAGATAATGAATATAGACCAACAGCCATTATTGGTCATTCATCAACCCTCAGAACTCCCAAACCGCAAGGCCTATCCTTTATCCAGGTGCAAAGTTTGCGTCACGAAAGGGATTTCTCCTGGCACAGGCGGGCTGAGCACGTTGGGAGATCCAGCTATTCATAAAGCACCATCAGGTGAACCACACGAACTTGTGATTCATCATGAAATATCGCGGTTTTTGGATCCATGGATCCACCATTCATCAAAACCAAGTTGAATTGCATTGTACAAACCTGTATGTGTAGTCAAGAGCTTACATACCTACATGATTGAACATGTAAAACAGTACATTCCACACTGTGTTGATTTAGATTGCGTTGAGTTGCGGTACATTACGATGCATTGCAGGACGTTACACGTCCAACACTACAACTGCAGACTCTACACGACATACAGGTCCATCTCCGCAGGCTTTCAAAAAGGTTCGGCCAGATCTGTTTGGACCAATAATGATGTAGCTTCAGGCAGGTGGCCAAGAGCTTTCTGGAGATGTATGCAATGCTTCAGGCAGGTGTTGTGCAATCAGAGCACCATGCACATATGTACTGCATGCATGGGATTTAATAAACCATGCAAACAAGTGGAAAAATCTTGAGGAAAACCAATCTTGATCTTGACGCACACACACAAAACACGCAAATGGAGGCGTCCATAAGTGTTGCATCAAACATGTGAAGTTTCCACAACAAACATACCACATCATCCCACAATTGCTGTACAGCAACTAGAGCAACTATAGCAAAATCTGAGGTATAGTCTAGTCGGCGTTTCTCCACAAAGCCCATTACAACATTCGCTATCTATGAACCCATGGATATGTGAAATCGACCATAGGTAAAACACCAATATCCGCATCTATGCATTCTCTGGGGGATTAATGCATAATGGATAGATATTGATCTGGATCTCCAATTTTCATCCAATTGATAGTGGATATCCATGATCAGCCCGTATCAACCGCAGAATATCTGAGATCCATCGATCTATAGATTGCTCCTGGACTCGGTGATTCTCCAAGCGCAAGTCGTCCATAGTCCCGTGGATCTTGGCCACCTGGGGGCACAAAAACATTGGTTAAGGTCATGATGGTTGCAATGATGGTTAACTAATAATGCTTAATGAATAGTTGATTAGAGACGATGGATAATGGTGGGTAACATGATGTTGATTTTTCGTTTATTCATGTTTACTTTATCTTGCTTTGACTGGTTTAATTACTCATGTTTACTAGTGCTTAGCAATGGTGAATGATGGCGAATCACCAGGGATCGGCTACCGAGCCTCACAGGGATGCACGGCCTGCTTAGCACCAATGTTGCTGAACCAACAAGTTCATAGCAATGCACAATGATAATCAGCGCTTTTTCTTTCAGCACAATCAATAATTAAAAAAATCAATCCCTACTATGATTAATCAATGTTGGTTAATGATGAACAATCATGACCGACAAGACCACAACTGGCAACGTTTGGGTCGGTTCACCCCTGTACCCCTGATGTTCACATCCCCAAAACTATTGCCCATCTGACGGATACTTCGGATACTTGGTTGCTTGTTGGTCGTTGTTGCAGGTTGTTGCAGGTGTAGTAGTGATAGTAGTGGCTTTTGTTGATGTTGCCCTTGCTGCTTACCCAACACTGGATCTTCACAGCTACAAGGCCACCTCCAGTGAACCAAATGATCCACCGATGTTGATTTCCGTAGAGGATGTCCCCGGTCTCAATGGAGGTCAATGTAAATAGCATAAATAATACCCGACACCACACAGGTTTTTCGAATTCGAAAACAACACGAAAAGCAAGCTGACAAGTTCGAGTCTCGCGAAAAGAATCCCTGTGACTAAGCCAATGTTCTTGAAATTCCCAGCAGCCCAAGAGTCTCTGGTGCAACCCAAGATTGCGACCCAAGAGTTGCACCAGAAGTCCATGTACGCCTTCCCAGCCTGAGCAAGTCGTGGATCCATGGTTATCCTCACCTTCCCTCAGACCTTCCCCGTCCCGGTTACACGGAGAATCGTGTAAATATGAATCTGCTTGGTGGTTGAACCTACCCTCTGAAAGATATGCAAACAACCATCACAAAATATTCCACATATCGGGGGGGAATAGAACATATTTCAAACCCCTAACATACGTACATTGTTGAGCGTGTGAGGTGAAGAATCGATATGTCTTACGGGGGCCTAAATCTTTGTTAGCCAACGAGAGGGTATTTCACTGTGTGCAATTCATGTATACGCACATGGTCACAAAACACATGTTGGTGGAATGTCCAACAGTTGATGTTAATGATGGTTAAGGTTGGCCAGTTAGCGAGCAGGTCAGTGCAGGTATGTTAACAAGAAATGTCTACAATCCATTCCGCGCTGCCCAGGGTTTTGTTGCTGTTCCTGCTATTTGCAACTCAAACAGCACAATTTATCAGAAAGAAATGACACGTATGAATGCGGTGGCCAGCACTTAACATGCATTACCTACTACTAAAATAGCGAAACGTTGCTTTGTACCAAAAAAATACCAAAAACAAATGACGTGATCCATCACTATTGTTCGCTACTATTGTCTTCACAGTCAGTTAAAGCCCATCTTATTTGATACCGCCTATTCTCATGTGGTGGTTTACTGTTGGTCATCCTCCCTACTATTAACCCCCCGTTGTGAACCAACATTTACAACATTGGTCGCAGCCAGTGTTACCCTCTGGGAACTGTAACTAAAAATCACTGTTTAATAGGAAAACTATTTAAACTGTTTATAGCTATTTGAATGGTTGGTTAATGACCAGGCCAGGCAGAAAGCCAAAGGACCCCGGGAGATCAACCTTGCGCTCCGCAGACCTTGGCCGCTTGTTGCTCCACCACTTAGGCAGCACCTGGGCTCACCGGCGCACAGTTGCTTTGAGAAATTGGTGCCCTTGGTGCCTTAAAGATTGAGACATAGCTGGGTGAACCTGGTTTTACATTTAAGGATGCCAACCGGGATTGATAAACCCGTAGTTGATCCGGGGCTTAAGATTACCATGGCTTCAATCAGTTTGATGTGATTTTTCACCAGGCCGCAGTGAAAGAAAGGGATGACATGGTGGTAAGTTACTGCCAGGGACCCTGAGCACAACCAAGGCATTGTAGCTATGAGTTGGTGATTTGATTCGCCAATGAACAAGCTGGTTACATTTACAACAACTGGAAGTTAGCCTAGTAAAAAGCAACCTCACTAAGTAATGGTTGATGCTACGAGGGGATACCAACGGATTTCAGGGTCTGACCAATAATCATCAAATATCATCAACTATCTCAGTTGGTGAGTTGGCAACTGCCAATTCGGGTAGGAATAACTATAGGTATCCATAGGTACCTGGCTAAAAAGGGGGCACCAAGGTGGGGATTTTTTGAAACAAATCAGCAAGGGCCATGGCACTCGGAAAGTTAAATTCCAGCCAACAGGCCTTCGCACCACTCAGAAAGCTTAGATGGATGAGACATGTGGAACTGTCAAATACAGAACGCACAATTCACACAACAAACAATGTTTTTGCAAACTTTGCTTGCCGATAATGGTAATGCTTGCCGATAATGGTCAATCGAGGGTTAGCCATTGCCAATTGGTAGTTAACTGTTGGTTTTCCAATGGTTGGTCATTACCAAGGTCACTCTCAGACATGGAAAATTCAACACCGTTAGAAGCCAAGTCAGCCAGCTCCGAAGTGGCTCTGCTGGTTGATATTCCCACAGTGAGGATTCAACAGCACCTGTAGGTACTTCCTTAACTCCTTAACGAAGGAACCAACCAAGGAACTTTAAACTCAAACAATTTCACATGAACTCATCACCAAACATATGACATCACATGACCATGAACCCTCTGGCGCCATCCCCAACAGGCTGCAACTGTTGCTGATATTTCCTGCACACTCTCGTGGTAGGTAACTCCGCAAAACGCCCGAGCCGTTGGTGGCACCCGAAACTAACCAGGGCAACCTCTACTGTTCCCATCTGTTCCCTTGTTTTGACTTGTGATTCGTTGTCAAAACCTGGCTGAACTTCACCAGTCAACAGCTGCTCCCAACTTGGCTCCTGACTCTGCACAGCATCGATGAAATCAGACCTCCAGCGGAGCAGGATGATTTGTGGATGGCTCCGGGTTGCTGAGCCAAACCCGTCGGTGATGGCACTCATGCTCAATACTTGCCAATACCATGCTTAATGCTTAGCAAACCATGGTTAACAATGGTCAATAAATCCTTGATGATATCCAAATGGTGAACATTGGTTCATAGTACTCGAACATGGTGAATGATCGTCAACAGTGCAAGGGTAGACATGTACTTGGATGGTTGAGAGATGTTGAAAGCAATTGTGGTGCTCCAACACGAGCAACAATAAGCAGCAGCACCGACAAAAGCGACATCACCAACTGCAGTAGCAACATAAAAATCTGGTAATCATATCATCAAAATGGTTCATCCAGAACATAGTTATTCCACTTGCGTATTACCAGGAATAGCTATAGCTATCCTGGCCCAACGTTTTTTACACTTCTCAAGTTTCTAACTTGATGTAATTTGTAATTTCTAACTTGATATGATTCAGCTGCGTTTAAGTCCAGTGTTGGTTGTATCATTGAAAGACAACTGTTTCGGGAATCCAATATCATGCTAGTGGTTTTTGTTGGTCATAATGCTACTGGTCCTATGACCATATTGATGTCTAACATATTGGTCTTGCTGATCATATCAGGTCATATCATATCTGGCTGGTGGTTATAAAGAATCTCATGAATCTACGTGTCACTTGGAAGCCATCATCCTCAGGTATGCAGAAACAAAATAAACCAGAAACAGTTTGAAACCATCGGGGTCAGTTCACTTCCCATTCTTGAGATTGTTGAGTACCCAAGTCGCCATATGGGTCAAAACCCCAGCTGTTCACATTTTCCAAATGACCAAACTAGTCAAGCTGCCCGGATGTTTACCTACCCCTTTTTTTGTTGGTTGGTATCGACCCAGAGCCAAATATAGTTGGTATATCCCCTATTATGCATTCAACATTAGTAGCCATTGGTTATCGAACGTCATGTAAACGTTGTCTGGCCATAATTAGCCATAATTATTTGTTGCTTACTGAGCATTCACTTCCTTTCCTGTGCGCAGCTGGGTGCCCAAGCCATTTCTGACCCAGGTCCACCTCAACCGTCGAACACAGCACCTGGCACGGCCGTGGTCCCTACGGTGACCTTGGTGCAACTGGTGACGTTTCCCCTGGAGAATCACCAGGAGTTCAACCATGGGTTTCAAACTGCCATGCGAGCATCCGCCAGATCATGGTGATTAATCATGAATTACTAGGTAGTACCAGCTCATCACCCAGCTCATCTTGCTTGCTATCACCAGTACAACATTAAGCATCAACCAGCACCACCTTAAGCAGCGAATTCGCCACAGTCACCAGCAATGAGTTCACATAGCTGTGTGCGAAAGGCATGTCTCAATAATCTTCCCAGGCACCGGCCACGGCAAATGCACAGTGATGATACACGTGGCTCCTGGTCCCAACTTCTGAACATCGAAACCATGGCTATGAAGCACCAGAGAATGTCCATGGACCAGAAGAAAAGATTGATTTTCTGCTCTAAGCATTATGCAGAACCCCCAAAACTGTTGGATTCCCAATCAATGATCCGTTGTCTGCTCTCCATTCCATTTCCTCTATTTCTCTTCTCAATATTTTCTATTTTCTCTATTCTCTGTTCTCTATTTTCTATGTTCTCTATTTTCTATTTTCTCTGTTCTCTATGTGGTATTCCATTTTCTTTATCTGCTATTCTCGCTATTCTCTATTTTCCTCTGTTCTCTATTTTCTATGTTCTTTATATTTGATTTTCTCTGATCTCTATTCTCCAATCCATTTTCTCTACTTCTATTTTCTCTATTTTCTATTTTCTCTATTCTCTCTTCTCTATTCCATTTTCTCTATCTTCTATTTTCTCTATT
>Ga0126342_10003083_pt1 | contig 27124 bp, 17 predicted proteins | sample Cyp1metagenome_FD_92528 | JGI IMG/M metagenome (GOLD analysis project Ga0126342, IMG submission 92528) | Coral microbial communities from Lord Howe Island, Old Settlement Bay, Australia - Cyphastrea 1 metagenome | ecosystem: Host-associated > Invertebrates > Cnidaria > Coral ... | reverse complement strand
CACGTTTGGTATCACATGTCCCTCAGATAATATATAATCCACCAATTTATATTTGTATATACCCATTTGTACCCCAACCAAATAAAAAATGAGATAAAATGAGATAAAATGAACAAAATGATTAAAAAATGCGTTTTAATGGGATAACATGCTTAAATATGTGAAAAAGTGTTTTTTTAATGCGTTTTTAAGTTATTTTGAGTTTATTTATGCGCATGGGGGTTCACAAAGTCTTCTGATCTAAACCCAGCTGATCTAGGGTACTTATTTATTTTGGTGAATAGTTGTCGCCACCAGCACCTTGTTCTTTAGGCATCTCGATGGTCCTTGGGGAGAAGTTGCAAATGTCAACTTCTCCCAGGTGAAACCAGTACCAAGCGGCCATGAAACAGGTACCACTCGTTGATGCTGGCATCCAGGGGTTCTCCCTGACGATTTGGCACAGTGAGGCCTAAAAAATCCGACCTGGTCACCTTCTGTCAGCGTGACTAGAAGGGAACTATTAGAAGTGTATGCTTAGAGGCTTATAATGGCTTAGTTAATGAGAAAAAAACGTCAAATATATTATCTTTTACATATGTTGGCATAACTCGTGCTGGTATACTGTTTGGTCTTGCTGTTGAACCCGCTTGTTTCGCTAAAATCCAACAACATCGCTGAAATGTCACTTGATTGTGGCTATTAATAGACACGTTGAAATCCCGCCTTGGCTCGCTATATATCGAATATAACATAATGTCATATATTATATTTGTGATACATACAAAACACATATATGTATATATATATATATACAATATATTGAAAAACTGACATGTTTCTTCCAAAAGACATGTGTGATATACAGTATACGATATTGGGTTGTTGTTTGATAATACAACACCCCAAAAACCACTATGGCAATTTGGAGGAGGCATCTGAGTTTTTAAACACACCCAAATATCAGATTGTTAGTTATATACCCCATTCTGTTCCCATAAAATGCGTGGGTTTCCCATGTTTTCCCATCATTTTTTCATGTACCTACCAACTACTCAGCCCCAGTGTCCCTGGCACTTGGCTCGGAGCCTCAACCCAACGAGACGAAGCTTGCACCGAAAACTGTGCAGTCTTGACCTGCGCCAGTTACGGTTGAGCCATGTTCGACTATTCCGATAGTTCTACCATTAATCAAAGTTATGTGGGTAATTTTCCAAGCACCATGGAGCATATGCTTCCATGATATAATGTCTTTCTAGAAAAATAAGGAGGCTGGTATGGCATACCATCTATCATCATTTCCCTGTTTATCACTGTTGTTTAACCATGTTTAACCCCCCCAAAATCCTATCATCCTCCCCTGTTACCTCTGGGGTTTAAGCATGTTTAACCACTCTCTCTCTCTCTCTCTCTCTCTCTCCATCACCATGTTTAACCTCTGACCTATCCTATCAATTCCAATCAACATCCCATGAAAATCGCTGGATCTCCCGCTGCCAAACGCGCCCTTTTCCAGGAGCTCCAGCTGCTTCCGCAAGCGCTTTGGCCGCGGATGCTGCGTGCCCAGCAGCTGCTGGGCTTCGTGCAAGGCGCGGCGCAACCGGCACCGGGCGGCACGACGCCTTGGAGTTAAGGGGTTCCATACATTTCAGGTACCCAAAATGGATGGTTTCTAATTGGACAATTTGATGTGAACGGATGACCCCTAAAAACACATTCCCTATAGATTGACAATCCTATTGGAATGGATGATTGGAACCCCTAAAAAGAACATGACCTATAGAATCCTATAGATTGCCCAAATAGTGGATTTTCCCAATGTAGAAATAAGACACCAATCTTCAGCTCCAAGTTGAGTATTTCACATTTTAGGAAAAATCATGAGGGAAACATATGGTTTACATTAGGACATTGGTTTATATTTTCATTGAGAAATATTGGATAAGATGGGAATGGGTCGAAATTGAAGACAAACGAAATTGCAGATTCTGTTCATGCTTAGCATTGAGCAAATTAACCATCCACTTTTACGGGTAATTATCCAACTTTGACCCATACCCATATGAAGGAAAATGGTGAAATATAAAAAACTTCACATGGATATGCCTGGTCAGTAGCTGGCTAGCAACTGTAGTTGCAAGCCATCTCTTTGAAGCACACGTCAGGGGACGGGAATTTTCATCGCCCCTTAAAGGAGCAAAGCCGCATAGACCGTAATGAATATTGCCCAAAAACCAAGGGAAATGGTTTAGAATTAATGAATCCAGGCTCGCCATTAGCTGGCTTTAAAGAAAAAACATATATGATAGCTTCCGTATTTCTAAGTCCCATCGGTCATGTTTTTTTTCTATCCAAAAACATGATTCCACGCCAGCTTCCCAGAATGATAGTCCCACAAAGTAGCTACCCTCTGGTAAACTAACATAGCTATTGAAAATGGCAATTTGTAGTGGATTGCCCAATGAAAAATTATGATTTTCCATAGTTATGTTAGTTTACCAGAGTGTCATTCCGTTTGAACATGGATTGATGACAATTCCCTTTTATGGAAAAATCAGCTAACATTTGATTCTAGTTGCTATGAATAGTCTATTGATATCCCATCAAATCCCACTTGGCCAACTATATCCCATTGTTTCGCTACTTCCCCGTGAAATATATATATATATATATATATATTATAAATATCCCGTTTATATCCATCAAATCTTTCTTATATCATATCATATAATTAACTATACCTCGGTTATGCCATAATTTTATGACTATAGATTCCATTCACATTCCATGGTAATAGGATATGGCTATGATACATAGACAACCTGGGGCGTTTGATACATACATATAAATATATGTATAAACATATGTTTTAAATATGTTTAAACGTTTATTAATATCATCTTAAACCCCTTTAATATCATCTTAACCCCCTTTAATATCAGGACATCTCCCATTAAAATCCATGAGCTGAACATATGTCCCTATTTATATCCCAACATCCCATGGAAATCACCCAAAACAATACCATGACACATCTGCTTCCGCAGCACCAGGGCCGCTGCCCACGTGGCCAACGCTTCGGCCCCCACAACGCTGAGGCCCGGCAGCGACGCGCGAACGAAGCGCCAACGACAGCGCGACGCCTCTGGGGCGACGTCATCGAAGCTTTCCTGAGACGGTGGGGTGGCAAAATCTGTCCTGAAATGACCACGGAAAAAGACTCTAATTATAATATATATATATCTCTCTCTGTGTTTATTTTGAAAAATATATAAACATACGTATATTTATATTTGTATGAAGTAATAATATACAGTATACATAACATATATATAGTTACTATAGTTACATATAGTTACTATTACTATGTAAAATTAAGTATATAAGTATATGCACATTGTAGAAAAATATATTGTCATGCTATACATGTATCTTACTAATAGATTAAAAGGAAAAACATTTTTTGATGTGTAAGGATAAAGAAACAAAAGAAAACCTTTGAACTTGACATTTCTGAACACGGCAAAACACCCGGTTTGGTAGGGTGTGTCTTGATTGGGGTAATGGTAGGCTGGCAAACTGGAATTGAATTAAATTTGTTTCATTTGTAATCAAGTTATGCAACAAACATATGTTTGCCCGAAGCCATGCACAAATCTCCAACAAAATGCCCCCAGAAACATGAAGGATATTGACATACAATACACTGCAATACAGAACTTTGCAGCCCCCCAATACAGGAAGGACTTGAATCTTGAAACATTCATGGACATCTTCACCATCAAAGTTCTCCAACAAAAAACTAAGCCATGGATCAAAGCTCTGGCACTCCGCTAGTCATACCAAAATAGCCGGTAAATGGATGTTCCTCCGCCACGAATGTGGTACTTAAGTTTTGATCCTCATATCTGCCTTTGCCCATTTTGGGACGGTTGCCGCTATTGAAATAATCATCACTGCAGTTGATATACGGGGACAAAAAATGGCCTCATCTTGGTGGTAGAACTCTCACTCTCAGTTCTTGTTGGTTAAATCACGATCGTTCTGCAAGTATTTATAGAAAAATACATCCGTCAAGCCCAAATGTTCAAGATTGGTGGCTGGTGATATCCCATGCTATCCCTGAAATATCCCCTTCTGCCATAGTTTCAGGAAATGTTCCCATGGCTGCCATGGCTTTCACCTGGGAGTTCCCCCGGAACCTCCAAATCCTCCAAGTCACCGCCGCCAGCCGCGCCACCTCCCCGGCCAAGGCGTGTCTGTCGCTGGGCCGCAGCTCCTCGCCCCCGAGCCGGCGCCAGAGGCGGACGGCGGCGGAGGGCCCTCCGCGACGGCACGAGGAAAGCTGGAGCTTCCAATCCTCCTGGGGGAGTATTCAAAGATAATAATGTATATATATATATATATGTGTGTATGTGTGTAATAAATTATCTAAGTTTGTTTATTAACATATATAGTGGTTGTACCAGTAAGATGTTGTAGGTATAGTTCATGGAGTATACAAAGGAACAAAGTTAACTGCAAGGTAAGGTGCTTTTCAAACCAACATAAACATAAGAAAACTTGATTTGAGATGCAGCAAAAACAAGGGGGATTAAACATAGCAACTACCAGTAGGAATAACAAGGATTTAGGATGTGTATGTTTTTAGTTGGATGTATTGATCAACAAACTTACAATAGTCAAACTTACAACTGGGGGGGGAAGGGGGCATTTGATACCCTCTGGCAAAGGGGAACACATATTGAAAGAAATCTGGCGGGTACCGACAGCTTTGTTTTAACCGGCACCAAACAGGATTTAACATGATTTGACGGGGCCTCATCAATAAGAGGTCTGGGCTCGGGATCCCAAGCATCAAACAGAAAAATCGGAACAAACAAAAAATAACCGGCCATGAGGGTATAACTATATAATTAATATAACTATAACAAACAAGAAATAGTTGACAAAATATGGATTACAACAAGACCTGGAATTTTCGAGCATTGGCGCTGGAGGGAGGATAGGGAACCTTTCTCTCTCTCCCTTGGCACACAGAACCAGCAAAAAAAAATATATTTGACCACAGAAATAGTTATCTCAACTGATCTTGCGAGCACCATCAACTCAAATAGGTAAAGAAACGGTGAGTAACATTTAGAAGTCTCTGGCGGAACAAACATGGCAATTTGTGGCCGGTGATCACCCGAAACCCGGCCAAATATATTTACGCGACGGGAGCTGATTGTGATACCATCTGGTTATTCAACATAGCGAAAATCACCATTTTTAAAAGGTAAACCCAGGTAAACCATCTATAAATGGGCCATTTTCCATGGCTATGTTAAATAACCAGAGGGTAATAGCAATGTGCGGCCATGTGCGGCCATGTGTTGCAGGTAGATTTGCAAGCAATAGCCAAGTCATTGGGCATTAACCTTGCGCACAAATCCTTTCCCCCAAATCACATTTTAAATCCTTGTTGGATTGGCTATTAATTAGCACAAATGGATCCAAATTGGTGAACTTCACTTTATCTTTTCTCATTTGGGTGGGATTATGATATCTCTCCCTCTCTCTCTCTCTATATATAAATATATATCTAATTGGCTTCCCTCCAGTAAACTAACTTCCATCTTCAAACCCAGTCCTCCACTTGTTGAATCTCCTCCTCCGAATAGCGAAGCCCGCAGTCACACTGCCATCCACCGTCTCTGTACTCCACGAGGGCCTGGCACGTGCAGCGAAAGCTCCGAAGGTCGTCGGCGCAGCAACGCTCGCAACGACACTGAAACCCGAAGCGCGTCAGGGAGCGCTGGCGCCGCGCCAAGGGCTGAAGAAGCTCAGACTCGGGGAGGTACGAAATGGTGACCTCCTAGAGTCTGGCAGGTGGTGGGTCACAACCCAATATGTTTACCAGAAATAGATCGGTCATTGTTCTTAGCATTTCTTCTATGGCTATGTTTCCCATAGAACATGTGTACAATGAGTATCAGTTCAACCATCCTCCCATCCGCAATTGCAGGTCTATTGTTCTTACCAATAGTCCTACCTGCGAAAGCAAGCCATTTTCTATGGCCATTTTCGAGTTTCCGCGATCATCCAAAGCAGCCAAGTGATTTCGCATGGTCAAACATCATTGGATTGATAACATCATCCTGTATTAAACTGTGAGCATATCCGCTCATACCAAGCTTCATTGCATGCCATGAAGTTAACCCGTTAACCCGGGATGGGACTAGTGATTTTGGAGACCTCCCGACTCCTCATTGATGAACTGGAGGTTTATGTATGACCACACATCTGGTCATTTCCATATGGAAAATCACCATGTTTATCAACAAGAAAAATATATAAACGGGCAATTTTTCATTGCAAAGCGTGAAAGTACCAAAGGGTCACCTTCCTATTTATCAGTCCTCTCCGGCAGAGATAGCTCTCCTGGCCACCAGTGCCAGGTGTCCATCCTTGCTGACACGAAAGAATCCATTGGGCCGACAGCTGTGGTTGGCACGACTGCAGCGTAGGTATAGGCCACTTCCACCCCGTGGAGTTGCAACGCTATTCACCTCTCATGCCAGCCCGGCTTTAAAAAGTTATTCCACACATGCCAAAGTATTTATTGGAAACAGTAAGGCGTAAGAAAGTACTGGAAAACGACGTTATAGATGAACTAAACCCAACCCAGGTCACTGCAAACACCTCGAGAAGTTTCAGAGTTCTCTCAGAATCTGCTGCCTTTTCCATGTCCGCCCGCATTTCAGGCGACGCCCGGTCGTGGCAACAAAGGGTGAGAAGCTGGTCTTGAAGATCTGATGGAAGGTCGGCAAGCTCTTTGGCCAACTCCTGGGGGATCAACATGGATCAACCTGGCGCCTTTTTAGGTCATGGCGGTTGAAAAAGGTGACCTTCAAGACGAATAACATGTGTATTGGTGTATATGTGTATGTGGAATATATAAATATAAATATGTATATAAATATATATATATATGTATATAAATGATAGATGCCATCCCAGAAGTGACATAATGTTACTTTTTAAAAGGAACATATGAAAATCACTAGCATTTGGCTATGGTTCGAATCGATACCCCGGTACCCTTTGTTCAGATCAATAGCTGGCACGTGGATGTTCATCCCTTTTCAAACTCATGATGAATACATGTCATGTGTATGTAGCAAGCCCCAAAATGGATAATTTTAAGTTATTTTAACCAGTCTTTGAACCAGTCCTTTATGGATATGCTGTATGTATTGGGATATATCGGGATGGTTTGGCAACTAATTAAATGAAAATGAAAATGGGTGCAATTTTTTATTCAAAGTCCATGCCCATGGCATCCCATGGCCCATGGCCCATCTCTCCTCCGTGGTGGTCTCCGCAGAGGTCAGAAACATCGCCGCCTCCTGCAGCAGCACCGCGCCGCAGGGCACCGGCTCCGTCGTCACCAGCCGCAGCTCGGCGCCCTGTCGCTCCGCGCGCACGGCGCGGCGGGGCGGCAACGGCTGGCGCGGCTGCCGGAGCAAAGGGGCAGCAAAGCCAGGCATCAAAATGGACATGGGGCCCATGAGCTGGGAAAGCATGGAGGCCATGATAGTTGTGACTTAGAGATGTCCTGCTAGGCAAAGGCTACTTCGTACCCCTTCCCATCGCCATCTTCAAAGAGTCCTTCCCTTCAATATGATCTTTCGGGGACGGCCATTTCTTAGTGTGATCTCGATTTTTGGTAGGGACAGGACCGCTCGCATCATGCAACTTGCAAAAGCCTTAGTGTACTTGAGGTGTATGATGCCATTGTTCCTTAAAGGATCCTAAATCCTAAATGGCTTCATTGACGTGTTTTTTAAAAAAGCCGCAAGGTGGCGCAAGTCAAGCTTGATTTGTTGAAAGGCTGTGCCCCCATGCGTATCACCCGCTTTGGAATATCACGGCACAGTCATGACAATGAGCAGGGTTGGATAACATGTCAACAAATGGGAACTATCTTGCACGGCTATTTAGCAGCGATGTTCCAGCATACGGTAGTGATCAACCCTATCTTACTAAACAAAAGGTTTATCACCAAGTAAAGACGGGCTCTTTTCAAAATTCAAAACCGTGAAATATGATGTTGCAACCGACGTCAACCCATGTTTAAGCACGGTAATAGGTACTTAAAATGGCGTATAGGCATTATTCATAACATCAGATTATTTCATATGCATTATACTTTTAAATTAAACTAGACTACATCTTATTCTCTATCTATCTATGTATCTATGTATCTATGTATCTATCTATCTATCTACCTATCTACCTATCTATCTACCTACCTATCTATCTATCTACCTATATATATATATATATATATATTAATTTAATGGTAAGTTCCTTTCTACTTTTCTATGTGATGCCCGCATGTGTCAGACCGCTTTCCCAACCTGGATCACCCCTCGCGCCTTGCTGGGACCATGGCACTCTTCCCCAATGGCGGTCTTCACCAGGGAGTAGTTGTGCCACAGATCCTCCACCAACGTCCCGCCGGGTAGCAGGTGGCGAGCTGAAACCCTGCTTGGAATTGTCCCGCTGCTGGGTGGAACATGTGCTGTGACACCCAACAAAGTGTGATTGAAACATGGACGGTTGAAGGGTTGAATATGTTGAATACTGAACATTCACAAATTCGGTGGGCCCATTGGTATACAAAGTTTGACCTATGATGGATATACCTATCAAAAATGGTGATTTTCCATAGTTACGTTAGTTTACCAGAGGGAATATCATGTTCAAATGGGAAAAATGTTCAAATGGGAAAAAAACGACGGATTTCCATAGCCGTATGTGGTGTTGTTGTCTGAACATAGGGTATCCTTACATACATTGGCCACTGCTTGATCACCATATTCCCTATGAAACAAATCATTCTTGACACACCAATGTTAGTACACACACACACGTATATATATAATGTATCTCATGCATATCCCAAATATATTCCCCACGATATTTCACTAATATCCCATTAGAATCCCATTAGATATAGAATCCCACTATGTTAGTGATGATCCGAGGGTATCCTGGAGTGTTCTCCACCCTTCCCACCTGGTTTTGGTTTCGAAAGGCCGAGTGGAGACGATACTCCTTTGGAACCTGGTCGAACGACACATAGCGACACGCCAGAGGCGAGCTTCAACCCGCCGTTTTTGGGTACCTTTTTTGGCCAACCATTTATGGAAGTATTGGGGATGGTTTGATATGTCTATAATGTGCGATTTTAAAAATTGGGCCTATATACTATTTGACTTGAAAGCATATATGTATGCATATATATATATACATACCGAATAGCATATTTACAAACCGGATTGGAATCAATTTTAACTTACTGTACATTTTACTTAATTACGATGAATCACTTGCAATGCTCTCTATCCAAGGCAATCCATTGCTGGGTCGTCTTTTCATTCTCGTCCGTAGAGGCTGGGTTATGTTTGGGTTCCTGCAACTAATTGAAGTACAGTTATGGCCCTTCACGAGTTATAAGTCAGTTATAACCCCATTTATGGCACAATAAGAACCTCATTTAGAACCATTTATGGCCATGTAAAACTGGTAAAGGGCTTTAACTGTAGTGAACTATCATCTTAGTTAAACTTAACTGGTTGATTTTTGGTGCTTATCAACTGTTGTTTGCCCGATATGGACAATCACCATTTTTGATAGGTAAATCATCTGTAAATGACCCATGTTTCATGGCTTTGTTAGGTGACTGGAGGGTTGGATACCCATTTTATCCACATGTTAGATGGTCGAACTGTCGAACCCACATGAAATTCACATAAATGACAGTATCAATACATATCACCACCTTCCCCCGTTCATATTAAACACCCTCAGTATCTACAGTAACTATGGTGAATGTAACATCCACATGTAAGTATTCGGGACCATAGAATGGGAGTGTTTCATTCATAGGATCGGGGGATGGGAAAAAACTCCAGCAGAACTCCCATAATCCCATGATCATAGTGGGTTAGGATTCCAATTCTTGCGGTTTCTAAATGTTTCTATAGCATTCCCAATGACAACATGTTATCATATTCTACAGTACATGTATAATCAACTTCCAGGTATATACACTCCCATGATATTCTGTAGATGTGTCCATAGTATTCCGGATTCCCAATGAAATAATTTATTATAATCATAATTCTAGTCAACTTCCAGGTATATATTCCCATGATATTCCCTTGAAATATTCCCATTCTCTCATCTGGTTGGTGGTGCAATAACCCCTCTGAAAAATATGAAAGTCAATTGGGATGATTATCCCATATATGAAATGGAACATAAAAGCATGTTCCAAACCCGCAACCAGTCGACCACAAAGCACCAGTAGTTGCGGGGCACCGGCACTCGATTCTTGGAGGCGCAGGAGAGAGAACCTCACCGGGCCAAGGAGGATGGTTGGGGTGGGGCAACCGTCAAAAATGGGGCCAGGTCTACCAGGTCTACCAGGTCTACCAAGGAAAAATCATGATTTAACCAACCGAACATGTGATTTAACCAAGAAACATGGTTGTAAAATGATGATGTACTTGATGTAACCATCAAACATGGGTGTTTACCAACAAGAACAACGGGATTATCATGAATTTACTATGACTGCTGTACTCACAGAAAGGGTGAGTTGCAATGAGTTTGCAATAGTACATGCTTTTTCATGGGACCGGACCATCAAGTAGGGACTGGGTAACTATACTTAACTTATTCAACTTGAAGTTGTAACTCAATAGCTGGGCACAAGCCACTTGAAAGGCCGCAAGTCGAATATCAATGTCGTAAACCCAGCCAATGATACTGTATATGTGAGCAATTGAAAGTTTCTCGCCACCTTGTTCTGTTGGTTCCACGTGCAGCTGCAAATGCTTCTGCGGTTCACTCATCATTTAACTTATACCATGGTTCATCCAGGTAGCGCATAGCCATCCAGGTATCTTGGGGATGTGGTCCAGGACCACAGGCGTTTCTAGTTCGGAATATTTTCGGATGCACCTCAAAGTAGAGATGGTCCAATGGTACGTTCAGAACAGGGTAGATCTAGCTGGCTTTGTCTGTGAGATTGAGCACCCCCAGCTGCCATGCTTTATGATCATGCCACTTCGTGTTGTACATATACACAATCAATCACAATCATATGTATAATATGTAAAATGTATTAAAATGTTCGTTCTACATAATGGCTATAACAAGAATTTGCTGAGAGAAATCCACCCATTTTAGACGAATGGGTTGTTGAAAGCCATTGACCACAAGCAAGACTCCAAGCCCCTCCTTTCACCAGAGCATTTTTTCTGTCGTTGAGAAAATTAACCGACAGTTCACTCCACAGCACACCACTCAGCACGACCCAAGGACAAACAAACATTAAATTCCAAAGTTCATGTCACACAAATTTGATCAAGTTCGCCCTCATTTCAGCATATTTATGACATGTTATGGCTGAAGTCAGCTTAGACACCACTTTTGGACTTCCCACCACAAACAACCTGAACAAACCCCATGTGCAAAATGTTGACTGATCACTTCAGTCTGTGCTGAGGGTGTTTGGCTAGTAGAGGACATGTTTTTTTTTTCTATTTTTGTTGACACAAAAAGGGACACTCATTTCTTGATGCCCATCTTTTCCTCATACTTGCGCTTCTCAGATTGGAGGTACAGGATGATCAGGATGCTGCAGGGTACCACCTCGAGATTGAAGCGAGTCGCGAAAAAAAATAAACCCAGGACCGTCAAATTTAAGCATGGTGAACAAAACAATCTCCAACAAAACAATCTCCGATTCATTCAATGCAGGTACAGTAAACCAATGTACACCATGTTACTTGAACACAAATGATTATTATTGCTTATAATGCTGTAACTTAACGCATCCCAATGGAAAATTCTGGCATCTATCTATGTTTATATAATTGGTTTACACATAATTCCAAGCTCGTGAGTCAAGTAAGTCTTGAACTTTCAGTCAGCAACCAAAGAGCCATGTTCACATCGAAATGCCGGTGTGCTTTTTCAGAGAAACACAGAAAAAGGAAATCAGGTTTGACAACCCAAATACAGGGAAACACTCGTAAACACACACACACACCAGTACTTCATGGTTTGAGAATCTTACTACCTACATACAAATACAGAATGTTTTTTTTTGACCACCTCCATTGTAGACTGTAAATCCTGCAAACAAAATCATGATAGCAAAGCACTTTTATGGTACTTTATGGTTAAATCATGCTAAATCCAGTTTAATCGCCTGTTTTTTGAAGGCTTCACCCCACTTATCCCCACTTGTTCGGCCCCCAACCCCCGCTGTCGACCGAGGAACCACCGTGACAATGTTGGCCCACCAGCCAGGAGTCGACACTTCCAAGGCGGTGTTGATGGAGCTTCCCAACTCCATGGCCTAGCCAGGAGATGATATAGTGAAACATATGGAAAAGTTAACATCAACATCCATGACTTGATTGAACATATAGACATATGTAATCATATGTATGTATGTATGTATGTATGTATGTATGTATGTAAGTATGTATGTATGTATGTATGTATGTATGTATGTATATAAGATTTAAAGCTTCCGTAGAATATTTTTTAATATTATATATAGTTATCAATATATATATATATATTCTATATAGATATCTGAAGACAAACTATTACCCAGATTTTCTCATGCTAGCTCTGAAATACCATCTCGGAAGGTGTTTGGAGCTGCGGGGTCACATCATTGTCCCAGAATTTCACATTGGTAGTCCCAGCATGGCCACTTGGGGCCCACGGGGGATATTACCAGTGATTACCCATTTACAGATCTAGATAATTACGATTTGGATTCAGAAGGATTCAGATTTAGAGTAATTAGATCTAGTGGGAATCCAAGGTTCGCAATTCAACATTCATACTTTCCACAAATTGAACAGGATCCGTAACCATCAACCTACGAATTCCCCTCTGGTTGCCCCAGTTTGGGCCTCAGGCACCGCCTGACGCGCGCTGCGTGGCACACGGGTCGAACCGGGCGCAAGACCGGAGACGAAGCATGTGGCGATGGCACCGGCGATGAAGATCAAAGGGAGCAAAACCTGGAGGTCCAGGACACATGGGAAAATTATGGAACTAAATGGGTCATTTTCTATAGCTATGTAACAAATTACCAGGGAATATACGTCCATTAACATCCCAGTATCGCATCATTATCCCATTATTCCTACTAAACCATATCTGGTTGGTGGTTGACCTACCCCAATATGATTCGTCAGTTGGGATGATGACATTCCCAATATATGGAAAATGTTCCAAAGCACCAACCAGTTATGCTCTCTCTCTCTCTCTCTCTGCATCGCCCTCTGGCAGTTATGCTGGATCCCGTTAATTCTGGGATTTTGGTCTATGTTTCCTGTGTTAAGCATAAACATACCCATGATTATATAACTGGATCCCATGTTAAAAAGCTTGGGTATTTGATTAGGAATAATTGGGAGTCATTTAACAATAATTAACAAGTACTACATGGAGATATATCCGAATCTTTCAATGGTTGCTTGATCTTGGTGATCGTCTGCTATGTACACTCATTGACCAGCTATCTTTGGGGATGGTTTTGGTGAGACAAAAATGAATGTGACTGAATGTTTGAAACACATAATATTACCCAATGGTTACCTTCTCAGGGACACCATGATGTTTAATCATATTTTCAACCCCAAATCAGTGAGATTTTCAGGACCCTAAAATGGAGGTACTGTACCATATGTTTGGCCATATTTTGTGGGGATATTCCCGTAAACATAGCGCTTACATAGGCCTTAAAAAATGGTAGGCACATGCAACTTTAAAATCAAAGTGTGTCCGGCTATGATCCATCCAGGTGGTCTGTCGCCATCTCTGATGGATTGATGTAGCCAGGGGGGGTATTCCTCTCTTGGTGGCGACGTGGATCACTTTTGGGGGGCTGCCCCTACTCCAAATCTGGGTACTTGGCACAGTTTCGTTGTGAAAACTGGGACACCAATAATGGACGCACAATTGTTGTTCGACCCATTCCCCTTTGGAGATTAATCTGCCTGGCGTGCGCTATGGGCACCATCCCAGCAACCAAAATATTAGAGAGAGGGTCACAATGAACATCATCCCAGGATGATCCCAGTTGTTGAGGCGCTCACAAAGTTTGATCTTGATCTGTGCATCCCAAATTAGCTGCTAAAAAACCCATGTACGTTTGTAACATTGTGTAACATTGTGCATTTTGTTGTTATTCTCCCCATTTTCTGTTTTTTTAATGCCATTACTCATGTTTCAACATGTCCAAGCAGCACGCTGGGATGCCATTGCAAACGCGGCTGTAAGATCTGGCTGCGGCGCGACTTGTCAGCAGGGCAAGTTTGATCCAAAAAAAACTGCTCATAACGACCAGCCTTGAAAGAGACGAGTGGAAAAATGCATGTTATATTATTATATCATGTTACTATCCAATTTAAGGGCAAACCGCGCATGCCATAACTTGCGGGAAACGCAGCCAGGTCTGCCTTTGGGAATTCAGTGACGATGAAAATTCCAATCCAACCATCAAGGTTCATCAAATATCTTCAGTGACTCTACCAGCACGAGGACAACATTTCCACAGTGGCTATGCCAATTTCTTGCCTATCATGGTCAATTTGTTGGCGAACCAAACATGACAATCAGCAACCACGACCAATTTCCTGTTTAGATTCTCTCCCCATAAAAAAATGCTGACTGGTTGTTTCCAACATGTTTAGTGAGACCAATCCCAACATAGGAACGCCAATATTGATCGCAATGTCATCGGGCTAAACAGCAGAACACATGAATGTAAGGAAATCACAGAACATAGCACTAGGATAATGCCACATGTTCTGTGGTTTAATCTCTATACTCCGCATTGGTTGCACTTGGTTATTCTGCACAAATTATCATAATTTTCTGCAAACAAAATAGTATGTCGCCCCAATTTTGGGACAAACCAACAAAAATGTCGGTTCTGTACACCAAGAAATCCCACTATAGATATTAGATCCCCGCTATTGTTAAGGTTAGTTAGTTAACGTTACATTACCAAATGTCACTCCAATTCTCCATTTTGTTACACCGTTTTTCACTTGAACATCTTCGGCTCGGCAGCTCCACTCCCTCCGCACGGTTTACCATATCCCACTGGGATAGTGTGGATCGGTTTCATGAAAAAAAAATGCAGGAAACATAAATACCCTCTGGTAAACTAACATAGCTATTGAAAATGGCCATTTACAGTGAGTTTTCCCATTAAAAATGGTGATTTTCCATAGCTATGTTAGTTTACCAGAGGGTAATTCCCGCAGCTTGCAACCCTTGAACCACTTCTTGGCCGTTTTTGTTGGGGATCTGAGCCCAAATGCGCCCAGAAACATCCTGCGCCGTTGACACCGTGCAGCGTACAGCCTCGATCACGTGTCCTGTGGCAGTCTATGGTGATGGCTATCCGACTATCCAGTGATGTGAAGGCGTGAAAGCTACCAACCTGGGCAATTTTGCTGCGTAAATCACATGTAGTTATTCACTGATATTGTTGGAATAGACTATATAATCAGTTGCTGATAACTACAAAGAACCATTGGACCCAGAATGACTCAAGATCACAACCCAAACGGCTTTTTGAAGTTCGACCAAAACCAACACATGTTCAACTAGAAACCAGCTGTCACAATATCTCCGGAAAAACTACATGATGAGGCTGGTAATCTAGTCATGAGTTAGCTTAAAAACCCAATAAAAATATATCAGAAATTAGCTTCACCTTTAAAATTTGCCATCCTTGCTCAGTCTTTATCAAAACAACTCCATGGCATCAGCTGATATCCGCGGCCAGCATGCGCCAGCACCCTTGGCCCTTCCCAGTCCAGTTGTCAGTGCTCTTGTGAGTATGGTCTATAAGCTCCTGACCGCAGGAACGGCACTACTGCAACCCGCGAGGCTTAAATTAATGGCTTGGAAACAGGCGCTTTTCCCGCCATTTTTTAAAATTGAAGATAGTGAGTTTATGGCAAACTGATGCGTAATACCATCTGGCTATGACTAACACAGCCATGGAAAGATCTACCATTTCATAGCTAGGTAAACCATCTATTTCTATGGGCCATCTATACCATGGCTATGTTAGTCATAACCAGAGGGTACACATGATTCAGCATTTTTCCGATGTGAACGGAGAAGGCAGTTCAGGAACATTCAGGCTGACATTCAGGAATTGTATTCGGCTGGTTGCCGGTGAAATCTGATGTCATTGAGCCATGGAAAAGGACAAGTCTGTCTACAAGGGGTATGTACTGTCCGAAATTTAGGAGTGATGGGCCTTACTGAACAAGCAGCAGCAATATCAACAGTACAGATCGTAGATCAAAAGAACAAATACAACACAACAACCTCCAACATCTCCAACTATATAAATATTAGCTTCCAATAGTTTTCTGAATCATCAGTCATCATCAATCATCATCAATCATCATCAATCATCATCAATCATCATCAATCATCATCAATCATCATCATCATCATCATCAATCATCATCATCATCATCATCAATCATCATCATCATCATCATCCTCGTCGACATCGACATCGATTTTGACTTCGCTAGCCCGGGCGAAGACGACCAGCAACAAGTCACAATTGCATCAGGCACACCTAGCCTGCAAATTGGACAGCACTTCTGGATCCAACACCTGAGCACTGATGGCAGTTGTTCCACGAACATGGTCCACGTGATGGAAACACACACTGAAAACATGCTATCCATTGAAGACACGACTGACTCTGATTGTGAACGAATTGACCCATAAACAATGGCACGAACAATTTTTTTTTAAAAAATTGAACTAGAAGAAGGGAGTAAACCAACAAACCCCCAAAACACCATAAAGGCGTGGTATAAACCATCCCCAAATGGTAAGTGTATTTATGATTGGGTTTGCCACACTACATTCAATTCACGTTCCAGCTCTGTGTCTTTAGCGAATCTGCCGAAGTTGCCAGAGATGGATTTCCAACAGCCCTCCCCGACCTAGAAGTTGGTGTGAACATGTTTGGATGTCTCACTGTCAACAATTCTACCCTCTGGTAATTTAACATAGCTATTGAAAATTGATAAACATGGCACATTCATAGTTGATTCACCTTCGAAAGATGGCGATTTTCCAAAGTTTTTTGTATGTTTACCAGACGGTGACCATCATGGGGCTTGGTTCATGTCACACCACCAGGAGCTCTCCTGGTTGAGAAAAAAATCCGCGCTGTCGAAACAGTCCGTACGAAGCGCCACAAAAATGCTGGGAACAAAGCAGCTGTGGGTGTTGAAATACCGTGGTGGTGAACGTGAATAATACTGCAACATCAGGGGTGTGTGTGTATATATATATAGTACATGCATATATATGTAGGAAATGTTTATATATATATATTTATTTATTTATTTATTTGTGTGTGTATTGTGTGTGTGTCTACATATACAATATATATATATATATATTACGGCACATTATAACACTAGAGTTATTCCCAATTGAAACATGTAAAAAAAACGGCTTCAACATGTGTTGATACAGGTTATCAGTGAGCAAACGGATGGCAGATTCAATGGATCCGTTGAACATTTCAGAAAACGAAGCCATGGCCTGTTTAGTTCGATGGTTACAGCAATCTGATTTTACCGCTTTTAGAAATGGTGATGGATTCCAGTTTGCAAACGGGAACAAATTGCCAGAGGATAACTTTCATGGCAAATGGCTACCCTCTGGCAATCAAATACGATCAAACACGCTGGGATTTCCTAGTCATGTTTGATTACCAGACGGTAAGTTTGTCGAATATCCCATGAAAAACCACCAGTTTTACTGGTTTAATTCCATGAAACCATGTTAACCCACCATTTTTACTGAAAAAATCGCTGCTTCATCCCCCTCCGCTGCTAGGCCGCTAGGCGACCTCGCCGCTTTCAGCGGGGCACCCGCCCAGCCGGCACCGGCACCACCTGGCTGGCTCCCATCGTCTTGCCGAGGTCGCAAGGATGGCGTCCAGCCAGTGGCACCGGTCAAAATCTTGACTTGGCATGCCTGAAACGCAGGTCCTCTCCCCTATATATATATATATATATATATATATATATATACACATACATATACATATACACACATATATATATATGTATAATTATTTATCTATTCATATATCCTATATCCTATAGCTGGAACTCACGGGAATTCATGGTATTCCTGAATCCTGAAACCAATGAACTGGTTGGATGGGACGTATATGATTGGATCCAGTGGAGTTTTTGCAGCAACTAGGGACCCAAGACTGGAGGTATGATGGAAAATGGAAAAATATACGACAAAAATGATATATTTATAAATATAATATATATATATATATTAAAAATATACTATAATGTAATATAATATATATATACTGTATACATGTGATTACGATATTGGTCTTGACATATTGCCAGAATTGTCCAACTATATTATGCCTCATGACAGGAAATTGATGCAGTTTTGGCTCAAGCTGGGGAACTCCAAAATCATGCAGAATGTTTTGGTCGGCCAACCTTGCTATTAAATCCCGTCGTCCTTTCTGTTCACGTCTTGGAGGCTGTGGTACACGCATCGGCACCAAATCAAGCACTGTACATACCTTCTCTCAGCGCTCGGCTTTTCCAAGCAGCTACTTTTGCGATTGCATTTGAAGTTGGTAATAAACCTCATCTGGCTGAGCTTCTGCGAGATGAAAAAAAATCCATCACCCCCAAAAGAAAGCGCACATACGCGCATCTTGGAGCATAGAGCCTTTCATATGGGTGTTCCTTTCAAACAGAAACTATACACCACAAGACGATTTTAGGATCGAACCCATGGGTTTAGGATGTACAGGTTCGTACAGGTTAACACCATTCGGGAAATGCGAACGTATAGAAGCAACAGCATCGAGATTGAACGGTGTCAAGCTTCCCAAGATGAATTCCGGTTTTCCCATGGGTTTTACCTGCCAACCTGCCCTTGAAACAAGATCGGTGGGATCCAGAAAATTCCAGAAAGGCGTCGCGGGAGTAGTCCCAAAAATTGGGATCCCCAAACCCATCAATGAATCCAATATTATACAATGTGAGGCCCCCAAGATAGCTAAGTTGGTTTATAACTCCAATAACTATGGTGTATGGTACTTATAACTATAGTTACTGCTGCTTATCAACCAACTTCTAACTGGGGGGGACCACATTATACATGAATCCATATGAATCCCATGCTTAGCTGCCACGGCACACCTTTCATCATCATCAGTTCCCCATGCGTTCCACTTTCCACCACGCGTCCATCCGCATTCACCAAAATCAGGTCGCAACCTGCCCAGTCATCTCATCCAAGCTTCCGCTCGGCTTCCGCTCGGGGCCCATGGTGCATATCTTGACTAGATTCTCTGGCAGTAGCCATAATATATGATGCTATATAGTAGTCATCCCCTATGCATCCCATTGCATGCTCCATTGTTATCTCGTATTAGACTCCAACATTCTCCAACCAAGACACGGCAAGATCTTAACACCTATCGGACCTATCTTAATTTGGTGTTTTCGTAGGGCCTACCCCTGCATCATGGGACTGGGATTTTCGCCTTGAACGGTACTGAGGCGATGCGCGATGGCAAAACTGGTGCGGTTGGCCAGGGCCGCCTCCAACGCCTCCGACAACCGAACGTTGTTCAACCCATGCCTAGTTCAAGGGTGGGACTTTAGGTCGAATATTTGAGAATATCTCAACGATTATCAATGGTTCATAGTTCTTAATAATGCTGTCTAGTATTTTTTAATAATCATGGGTAATAATAGTATATGGTTAATTACCCATTATTATTAAAAATGGTTAACAATGTTTATATGATATATAGTTGTGATTATTATTAATTGCCCATTAATTAAAATGGTATAATAATGGTGAATAGTGCTTAATACTGGTTAAAACATGGATTCTGAATGGTGGTTTACAGGTTACAACCCCGTCGAAGTGTCATGAAATGACCCTATCTATTTCAACCAACGTAAGCCCTCCGGCAGCCAAACATGGCTTGCTGGAAAGTCCTCCATTTATACTTGATGTATCTTGATGTTCCCACTAAAAAAAACATTTTTTGGTGGGATTTCCAATTGCCACGTTTGGTTGCAGGAGGGTATAGGCCCATAAAATCAATCAAACACCAAGTCTGTCGTCTTCCCTACCTGGGATTTTTCAGTGGAATCCTACCCAAATAGTGATAAGAGGTTTGCTATGATTTTAGGATGATATCACATTTTGCATGATTATCATGATTTGGGAAATAAGCAACAATGGATGTAACTAGTCAATCCATGTACATCCAAGTCCAATCATTTGGATATCTGGCATATCTTGAAGCTTAACAAACAGGGGCTTGGATGATCATTATCCCAAGCCATTTGCACGCACCATTTCCCAAGCGTTGCCTAGCCACCTGCCAACCACATACTCTGCGGCAAATGACGTTGGTTCTTGGAGGATTAAAAACAGGTGGTTTCCTGTTCAGAAAATCATGATATATATATATGTATGAATATGTGATATAATGCCATATCTTTGTTAAATACTTTACCGACTTTACCTTAAATGATCTTCGTTATGGTATCACATGTGGCAAAACCAAGTCCAACAGTCCCTGGCGTCTCCCCCATTGGAGATCATGGACTGCCAACAAAAATGATGGTTGATCATCATGTTCCCAAAAGTTGCCGGGGGGCATCCCCGCTTCAAACATACAGACATGTATTTTAAACATTGTCTAACTGGTTCATATTAAAATACCGACATGTATCTGACTGTATGTTCAGTATTTAAATATTCAGTATGTTTAAATATTCAGATACTCGAGGTCAATACTGTATCTGACTGTATCTGGTTCATGGCCGCCATGGCCTCCTAAAAATGCTCCGCCGGCCTGTTGCACCAGCTGTTCGCTTTGCGAATCCAATGCTGATGTGGCCTCTGAGGGATGGTTTTAGCTGGTTGGTGGCTTTACACTTGAAAAATATGAGCATCCCATATGTGAACTGGAAAATAAAAAATGTTTGAAACCACCAACAAGCCAGGAACATTAACATCATATAACATCATACTGTCAACCAATGGTTGTTTATTATCCTGGCGGATGAATTGTAGTGAGATCACCTGCTACAACAATGGCGATTAACAGTCCAGGGGTCCATAAAAACACCTTGGTTGACATTTGAATACCCAACTGTTTCTGTTGATGTTTAAGAACAACCCATTGCAGGTGAAGTTGGGGACGGTCTATGACACTGCAATTACGAGCCATGATGCCACGTGGTGCCCGAGCTATAAGTTGGTTTTAGAAACATTTTTGAACACCATTAGTTATAGATAGATAGATAGATAGATAGACAGATAGATAGATAGATAGACAGATAGATAGATAGACAGATAGATAAATAGATAGATAGATAGCTAGATAGCTAGATAGCTCGATAGATAGATAGATAGATAGATAGATTGATTGATTGATTGATTGATAGTAGATCGATAGATAAAACAATAGAACAATAGAACGATAGAACAATATGAAGACAGACAAATAAAAAGATAGAACGATAGGACGTACAACAGATAGATAGAAAGATAGAAAGATAGAAATATAGAACGATAGAAATATAGAAAAAATAAAAAAAATTGAACGATAGAACAATAGAACAATAAAACTATAGAAATATAGACAGGTAGAAAGATAGACAGATAGAAAGATAGAAAGATATAAACACTAGAAAGATAGATAGAAAGATAGAAATATAGAAAGATAGAACGATAGAAAGATAGAAACATAGAAAGCTAGAACAATAGAAAAAATAGAAAAACAAAACGATAGAAAGATAGAACAATAGAACGGTAGCCACATATCAATATAGACGGATAGAAAGATAGAAATATAGTTTGATAGATAGATCGATAGATAGATAGATAGATAGGCAGATAGATAGATAGATAGATAGACAGACAGACAGACAGATAGATAGATATACACCTAACACAAGTCCCAGCCAACCTACTTGGTTCAACCAACTTGGCACTACTTGGTATTATGCCAATTATCTTCCAATAAATAAACACATTGTAATCCCGATGCGTCCCATTAAACCCATTACAATCCCAGTAACCCACGGACTTTTTAATCTGTTTTTGAGATTCAATCACCTTTATTGCTTAAATCATTCATCTTTCTTGGTTAAAGCAACATGTTCATTGCCTAAACTAGTTTTTTTTTATTGGCTAAAGCAGCTAAAGCACAATTTTTGCCGGCTAAATCATAATTTTCATTGTTTAACTATGCTTAAATCACCACTGTTCACTGGCTAAATCACACTTTTTAGTGAAATCAACGTGAATCCCAGAGTCTTTCCCTCCAGCGCGCCTCATCCAGCAGCATGACTTTGGGTTCGCGCAGCAGGGCGCGGCAAATGGCCACGCGCTGCTTCTGTCCCCCCGACAGACGACTTCCACGGGGACCCACCTAGCAGGGCTTGGTAGAGATGTTGTTGTTTCTTGTTGCTATATACCTGCAGTACCATAAATTTATGATAGCATACATCAACAACATATAGTATGATATATGATTCAATATATTTCTATGATATACTTATATATATATATATATATTATATTTATTTAAATACACATATAATTACATATAAAGGCGCTCTATTTTGGATTGCATAGAATCCCAGTCTTCTTGTGCAGCAACTTAGTGTAAATTAGTGTGACATAAAACAAAAGCGGCGAAGACCACAATAGCACTCGTTGTTGCGCTAGTTGTGCAGTCAATAAAATGACATGTTCTTTCCTACAACTTCAAAGGACATCATGTAGCCATGCAGTATGATAAAGTTTATCATCTTGCCTGGGAAAAATGCACAATAAAATCACAAAGGGCAAATCGAAAAAGCAAAATAAATGCAACAAAAATGCAAATGAACAAGTCAATTTTTCCCATTTGTTTTTCCCTTTTTGTCTGTCCTTTGTTTCCCCATTTATTGTGCTTCCGTTTTTTAGTTTTGAAGTTTTGCTTTTTGATTTTCCATTTGTTTTCCTTTTAATCATTAGAATAAGCTATGGAGGAGAACATAATGATCTGGGTAAATTGTAATAATTCACTAACCTGAATCTTGCGGCCATTTGGGGATGATTTCCCATACATTCACCATGATTCCAGGGATCGGTCACAGTGAGGTCGTGATCAACTTTACCCAGAATGATATTCACATGATTCCATGATTCCATGATACCCCCAAATTTGATGGTTTATCATCAGTTGCCTGGTCAACATCGAAAAAATGGGATTCGCCAAGCGTTTTCACCACACCTCTGTGTTCAATCCAGTGTTGCCATCGGTGTACAGGAAACCTGCGACGCCATCGATGAGGTGGTGCCAGATACTTAGCTAAGTTGGTTTCCAACTATATTTAGGGGGTTCCATAACTGGTGGTACCCCAATAGCTGGATGGTTCATAATGGAAAATCCGATGAACATGGATGATTTAGGGGTACCTCCATTTTAGGACACCTCCATGTGTTAACTATAGGGTGAATGGTGGACATACAAATACTTAGTAAGGGGCTTGAAACCCAGCTGTACAAATTCGCAGCCCACGATTTTGGTCTTGTCTTACCGACCACAGATCTATTTTGACCTTGGCACCAGGGGTGAAAGCCACATCATACAACGGAGGGGGCTATTTGAACCACATCCTGTTTTTTTTTCAATAGTTTTCCTTCGCCAATGCGGTCGATGTTTTTCCGCCAAAAAGCAACAGTGACATCCAGCGGCCTAAATTGCACATCTCCTCGCACTTCTTGATGTGTTCCTCTGTGACTTGGTCATCCTGGCATCGCTGGCGTTGCTGGCCATGGATCTTCATGCCGCAACATGTGACGTGATTGGCAGCTATACAACACATGTATGTGATTATGCATCTTTCTCGCAGAGGAGGAAGGTGACTAGCAGAACAAATGCATCTATGGTGATCTATCTATGTTGTTGGCATCTCAAGACTAGTATAAGTAGCATATGGTTTCTCAATGTTATGTGTTCATCAAATGCCATGTCAAACCCCTGCAATTTCCCCTTGCCCGGTTGCATTACCAGCCTTCTCCATTCCGTACAAAATGTTCTCTCGCACCGTGCTGTTGAAGAGGATGGGTTCCTGTCCCACGAATCCAATCCTTGACTGAAGAGGGCAAGGCGGACAGCAAAAATGATAAAAAGGAGTCAAGGAATGAAGTTGAGCTATTTGCCTTTGATCTTCCTTGATTTCAGCAGGTTGTATATGTATCCAGTTTGAACTCCTGAGTAGGCCACTCCAAACTGGTCTCTCTCTCTATGAGTTTGTGACCTGTACTGGGTGTTGGTTTCCCATGGTTTCCTACCTTGGGCGCAACATAGTGGAACGGCACTTGAGCCACCTTGTCAATTTAAGTTCATCACAATGATCTTTGGGGAACCATTACGGTCAATCGGTCACTCCTAGATTCGCGTCACTTGTTCTTTTCAACATGGCCAGCCAAAGCTGGCCAGCAAAGCAAAACCTTAATTTATCACATAAAGTGTCAACATACATTGAGATCTATACTTTGAAAACCTCTGCAAACCCTCAGGTATCTATATAACATGTAAAACAAAACTAGAACTATCGACCACTAGTAGTCACTATTATTGACCATTGCTACACGATATTGACCACTATTATAAAATGGATACTATTATCAATGTCCATTGGTAATTGGTAATCCCATCCCCCTAATACTCAACACCCACTAACAGTCCCAATTATGTGGAATCCCCAACTAAACCATGCTTTCTGGGTGGATATGTATTGAGGGGACGGGATTACTAAACCATGGGCCATGGAGTTAGTTAACTAATTCGTAAATGGATAAACAAATTGGGATTGTTTGGGGGTAACAAATCCCCAGTTTTCACCAGGAATCGCGAAGCTTTCTCATGGCCCATGGCCCATATTCTCATTGCTACCCACCAAGGCTTCCCAAAAGCGGTGTTTTTTTCTCAGCAGCTGTTTGCGCCACCAGCGGATGTTCAAGGACTTCAAAGGGCGTCGCTCGGCACCGATGTAGATCTGCCCCTCCTGAAATCATCCGATGTTTTTTTGGGGTAGGTAATGGGGATACCATGAGCATGGTATACCATGGTAATAACCCACATTAGTTGGGATATAACCCCTAACTATGGTTACAAAACCACGTACTATACTCTTCGGTAATCTTTCTTTCTTTCTTTTGTTCTTTCTTTCTTTATTTTTTTTCCTTTCTGTGCTTGCGCCCTGTGCACCCGCTAAAGCAGGTACGACCAAACATGGCTAGCTGAGAAATCCCCGAACTAAATGGAATTTGGAATGGCAAAAACACCTGGTGATTTCAATCGATCTTCCTTGAGCTAGATGACTTGGATGACTGGGACACCCCCAGAGAAACAACAACTGGCAATTCAATGAGAAAATCATCCATCCATCATTGGAAATATTCCATTGTCGCCTGTGAGTACCAAAGGGATCCAAAGGGCGTAGAACTACGTGAGCTACCTTCGGATTTGCGGTAGTTACTGCTATACAGTTGGCCTACTTAGATGTTGCCATAATCAGTTATAAAGGTTGTTAGGAAGTGGGTTATAAAAGGGTTGATGTGTTGGGATTTACCCCAGCTACCAGTACTAGACACTTTGGATGAATTACAAAACATTACATAACATACTGTTCAATGCCCACGATGGATTCTGCTTCGAACGTGCTAGACAGCTAAGCAAAACCAGAAACTTGTCAGATTCTGTCAGAGATTTTCAGTTTGCATGAAGTTTCCATATATTCCAAAGGAACTAGAATCATAATGCAAATGGTGTTTCCTTTCCTAACATCTATCCCTAACATCTATTGCGTGTCACAAAAAACCGGCGATCTCCAGAGACCAACGTTCAGGGATCTCCCCGGGTCCTGTGGATCATAAAAGCGTTGCAGCAAGCACATCACCTGGGAGGCCACCACGTGTGGCAACCCCAACTGGGGAAATGGTATATAAGTTCATACCACGTGTAAAAGTGCTGATGGCTGGGGGATGGTTTATTTATGGCATTGTTTCACCCGCATTCTTGGATTCGCTGAATGCTTCCTTTTGAAAATTTAGCTGTATTCAATTGTATTCCAGTATTCTGCAGTCACAGAGTAGATTTTAGCCATTTTGATGGATCCAAATACCATCAGGGAATCAAACATGGCTGGGAAATCCACATATATATTTGATCATATTCGACAAAATCACCATCTGCAAATTCCTACATATCAGATTTTCACACAACTATTTTTTGGATATTCTCAAAAACAGGGGGGAAACCACCTCTAGATGAGCAGAAGATTCAGATTTTCAATGATTTTCATATCTAAATTACAACCTTCCATTTATGATTTATAGATGTTCCATCCGTGGTTTTCCCCTTCAACAACACACAACGCCGCCGAGGGCACCGTGCTCTTGCCGCCCCCCCGACGGCCCAACGAGCCCCACAGAGGTGCCACGAAGGATGCGGAAGTTGATGCCTTTGAGGACCTGGATGGCTGGCCTCAACGCTGCCGATCTCAAAAGCGAACACAGCACACAGTGGATCTTTGGTGCTAAGTGTATTGTATACCATTAATGAATGTTACTATGTAATTGCTATATATTAGTTACATGAATGGATAGAGATCTTGCCCGAGCAATATTAGTTACTACATCAAATGGATAATTGGTACTATATAGTTACTACAGTAGATGTGATGTATTACTATATATGTTATTAATGGATAAGATGGAAAAATTATACTATATTGACAGAGTATACCATTAATATGTTATTACATAATAGCAATATATATATATATAATATAATATATATATATATATATATATATATATATATATAATATATATATATATATATATATATCTTTTATTTTCTGTTATTATACATTTAATTTATATATTTTATTTTCTATATTTTCTTTTTTTTTTT
>Ga0126342_10003082_pt1 | contig 27125 bp, 21 predicted proteins | sample Cyp1metagenome_FD_92528 | JGI IMG/M metagenome (GOLD analysis project Ga0126342, IMG submission 92528) | Coral microbial communities from Lord Howe Island, Old Settlement Bay, Australia - Cyphastrea 1 metagenome | ecosystem: Host-associated > Invertebrates > Cnidaria > Coral ... | reverse complement strand
GTCCCTAGATTTTATCAGCACACTTGCTAGATAAATTCCAAGGGGCCTGACCCCTAGGTCCCCTCAAGGTGCTATACTTGGGCCCTTAGGGGTCAGGCCCGTCTGGAAAACAGCCAGTGGAGACTACTATTTCAGGGCTGGACCCCCCCTGTGAGCATCCAACGAGTATGTATAACGCAATTAAATGCAATTAAAATATTGCCAAAAATTGGAGTTCGAAGCTTCCCCCTAATATTAAATTAAAACTCTTAATAATAACTATGTTTTTCTGATCTCAAAATCAATGAAATTTCTTTATATAACGCAATTAAAATATTGCCAAAAATTGGATTTCGAAGCTTCCCCCTAATATTGAATTAAAGCCTTTAATTGTAAAAACTATTTTTCCGATTTCAAAATCAATTAAATTTCTTTATATAACGCAATTAACATATTGCCAAAAATTGGATTTCGAAGCTTCCGCCTAATACTAAATTAAAAGCCCTAATATAAAAAACTAAAAAAATCGGACGGACCCTAATAATAAACACCCCGGGGTTGACTAGTGTTTAGTATGAGGGCGGAAAACCCACAAATGGTAGCTTGATTTTTAAATTGTTTTCTAAAGGGGATCAATTAGAAGTCAAATTGGCCAATCTGAAATTTTCTGAAGCTGGAGATGGACGCCTGTTTTTAGTATTTGGGGACGTTTAGTATTAGGAGGAAGGGATTATTCATGTTTATTCTAGTTTAGACTTCAGACAGAGGCGATGGAAATCAGGATGTTTCACTTTTGCAACACACTTGCGATTTGCATTTGCTTGGATTCACGATGATTTAGTGATTTCTTTGGAACATGGACCAAGGATATTTACCCAGCAGTGCGGCGTTTCTTGCTCGAAAGCGGCTTAAATCGAACTCTCAAGGCGCTAGACAAGGAGTGACCGCGTGGCAAAAATAAAACTGTTAAATTTTGGGCCCGCGCTTGGTAAATCTACGAAGCCGAGGAACAAATTCAATATGTACCAGTCTTAGGGATCCTGAATTCCTGAAACACACAAACAAAGGAGACGTCTGCTCTTGAAGATGTGCCTGTGGTTTCTAGCCTGCATACTTTTGGGGGACGTGCTGGCTTGAAATGTTGTGCTAGGCAGCGGTTGGAGTGCATATATGTTGTAGCTGATCCGTGCTACATAGTGAAGCATGGATCCACATCGCCATTTGCTTACGTTTGCTTGGATGTTTGGAATCGCTGAGCTAATAATAGCGAAGCCCGGAGAACATGTTTCAATCTTTCATATTGATAATGCCATGCATGTGCAAAGCATCGTGCAATTATTTTCTATCGAGGTCTAGGCTAGGCAAACCGACCTGGAATTCATTGTCATCTCTCGTCACAGAAGAGCTACTGCAGGGCAACAGGGGTCACATGCACACAGGATATAAGAGGCAAGGGCTTGCACACAAATGCACAACAGTTTACGTGGTGTCACACTCACAGACGCAAACAATGGACATAAACGTGACTTTGCACATTTGCCTTGCGTGCATTGCAAGGCATCGCGCAATTTGGACAATGTTTTGCTTAGCATCCCAGGACATTTTAGTGAAGTTCAATGATGTGAATCATTTGGTAGATAATTTGGTAGATCACTTCGTGAAACATATGATATAACATAATATAATATAACTACAATTAAATATAATATGATATAATACAATGAAACATAATATAACTTCAATATAATTAAATATAATATTTACTTACACTTAAATATAGGTAAATACAATATAGTTAAATATAGCATAATGTAATATATATATAATATAGCAAAACATGGTATAGTATACATAAACTAATATACAATATAATTTAATATGCTATATTTTTTAAAGTATATATAGTTTATTATAGCATAATGTACTGTAGTATAATTGAATACAGTTGTAATGTAACATAATGTAATTTATATAATATGATATAATACGATAATATATATATACCTATAGTCATACATGCATGCATCCATCCATCCATACATCCATCCATCCATACACACATACATACAAACATACATCCATACATACATACATACATACTTACATACTTACATACTTACATACATTACTGACATACATACAAGCAAACAAACAAACAAACAAACATACAAACATACATACATACCTACATACCTACATACCTACATACCTACATACCTACATACCTACATACCCACCATAGAACACAATACAAATACAAATAGAAATACAAATAGAAATACAAATAGACATATATACATGCACACATATATACGCACATCTATATATTTTATATACATATGATTAGATATGCATATATCAAGATGAAGCATAATGAATCCAACAGCACGTAGCAGCACGGCACGAGGTGAAGCCCAAGAAGGCCAAGGCTTTGGAGCCTTTGGAGCTGGTGGCTGCCTGCCAGACATGGCTTGCCCAAAGAGAAGCAGCGGAACCCGCGGAAACCGCTGAAAGCAAAGCCACTGCGCCCGAGTCCCTCGAGCTGGAGGAAGCCGTCGAAGTGCACCATACTCAGAGAATCTCAGAAATGCCAGTATCGCAGTGCAGAATCGAAGATGTCGAAGACTAAAAAATCAGATCTGAAAAAGCAACGGAGATTCTGACTGCCCGCATAGAATTCACAAGCTTGTTTGAATGTGTCAAACATATTCAAACATATTCATTTTATTTCGGTTGGATCTCAAAATGACCATTTATATCATATCTGTCTACTTTACATATCAATTGTGCATTCCATTTTAGTCCCCTTGCTTTGTTTTGCAAGCAGTGGCAAGCAGCGCAGCTGATGGCCTTGTGATTGGCGGATTGCGATTCTCTTGATTCGGACATCCTGTGTGATTGCAGGTCGAGGCCCAACAAGAAAAGAAAACGAGAAGGTCAAACTCAGGCCGCCGAAGTGGCTGATTTGACAAGAGTCATAAGAGTCATCAAGAGTCTAAGATCTCGCAAGTTGTTCCACATTGAAAGCATGGCATGGTGAGCTTGCGACCAATTGCGACCAACTCATGTCCAAACCCATCCAAACCGTTCTAAACCGAAAGCGTGGTTTTGCTGCAGCGCTCCGATTTGAGCAGGCCTTGGCCGAACCAGTCGTTGAAACAGAGGTCCAGGAAGAAGCGGAGGCACCAGAGGTTGCAGAGGTCAGTGTGAACAAGAAGTCCAAGAAGCCAAAGAAGGACAGCAAAATCGGCTACAGATTTCTATAGTATCATGTTCTATATTGTTCTATGCTGCTTGGACCCGGTGCTTAATTATTTGTCATGTAACGCGTATGGAAACGATTCTACACTACAGATTGGGTGCTGGCTGAACGCAATGCCCAAAAATGCACCCATCCTTGCCAATACTTGATGCTGCAGTATTTTGCGTTACGGGTGGTGATGGGATGTCAAAAGCGTTCACTTGCACTTGCACACACCCTTGATTGATGCTGGGTTCCCGTTCGGGTGCTGGCTGGATAGCCATATACAACAGCATTTATTTCAGTGTATTCACTTATGTATGCAATATGTGCATATATATAATATACATTAATATGCATCACATATATATACATATATATATGTGTGTGTGCGTGTACATATATATATATATATATGATTGTAAATTGTATATGTATATGTTCCACTATTTTCCTATATTTACTTATTAGTGTCTATCAATTGAAAGTAGCATTTGGTGGTATGCAGGTTTTGCTCGGGATCCATTGAGGTGCAGACCAAAGCAGGTGTGACTCCAAAAACAAGGTACGGATTCTTGACCCGCTGTCCAAAAAGGCGACAGTGTGACAGGGGTAGAACCTAAGGTCAGGATCAGAAGCGCGACGGACTCTTTCCTTCCCACAGGTACAAAATAAAAGTCGTTGCCCACATGATACGAGCCAGTTGAAGTTCCAGGCTCAAGGAATCGAGATCCCAGTGAGCAGTCAGCAAAACTCAGTAATTAGATGTAATTAGGTATAAAATCTAAAATGCATCTTCGCGAAATCTTAATATTTTGTTATGAAGTGTGAGCACGGGTTGGGCAAGCACAGTTGAGAGTAAGAAGTTGCCCCACCGTCATCAAAAATATGTGATAACTCATATGAGCTGGGATCTAAATTATTGTCAAGTAATTTTGTATGGAGCGTTCAGTGCAGATGTGTTTTTTGGGGGCTTGGAAAACGATAGGGGACGTCCTAAAAACAAAATATCCTTGTCTTACCAGGACTTGATTGCAACTATAGCGGGGCTTCTAACCATCAGTCTCCCCTGTTGCAATGTTGGGTAAGTAAGGAAGTAAGGAATTAAGTTGGGAGATCCTCTAATCAGGGAGGAGACTAGACAAGCTGTAGTCGTTGCTGCTGTGGTGTTTGCTGCTGCGAGCTGCTAGGGAAGGTTTGCCGGGCACCAGGCGCTGATGGGACACAAGTGAGCTACTGACGGTTTGCAGGAGCCACTATAGTCACTATATGTTTGGTATTAATTGATATCATAAATCCGGTTCTAACTGACGGCCATGACTGAATAAAGTCAACAAGACCGTCAGTGCGAATTTGTCTTCGCCGTACATATCCGTAGATGCTGTAGTGAAGAAACTTTTAACTATGCTGGGCCTGAGTCAAGATGTTGCATGCAACGTTGCTAAAGCATCATAGGTACGGCTCTGAGCCCTATTTTTGCTCGCTTTGCTCCTCCCCTCCCAGTTTCAATCGGAGAGGAAGACAAGGAGGATAAGAAGAGCACTCCATTCAAACGCATTGATGATGACAAGTGGAAGGCAACGATCAAGGAGAGTGCCAGCAGCCATCAGCCAACTGCACCTTTTTTAGTATTCATTGCAACACCCTCGCTTCAAGCATGCAGTGGTGTATCCATGTGTACCCGGGAGAAACTTGACCAGAGCTATTCTTTTGCCAGCCGTCAGCATTGGGTTTTTGGCCGGGTCGTGTGCAGTTCTCGAGGACGAACGACTGCTGGACAACACACATCTTGCCAAGCAGAAGTTTGGTTTGTCGAAGGGCGACAGCTGGGCAGACAAAGCGTCCGAGGACTTGCTGAAAGTCAAGGGCAAAGGCTTCTCATTTTGAAATGTTTGAACATGATTATCATATATTATTAATATATTATCATAATCGAACTGCCGTAGCCATGACACTTCTACAATGACTCAGCTGTTCTCCCGTGATGGATTTGCCAACAACCTGACTTATCTGACTTGCCATTCAATATCACTCAAGCCAGAATTGTTGAGAAACTGGATGAAATTGCTAAGGTTTCCGGAAAGAAATGGCAAAGAAAAAGCGAGCCTCTTGGAGAGGCGGCGGTGAAATTGATCAAGGTGTGAATTCCGTCAAGCTTCTCAGCTCGTAGATTGACATGGACTGACTATGGACTGGTGTAGGGCCGGGCTGGTAGCTGGGTGATGTTGGCACAAAGAAAATTACCCTCTAATCCCTCTGAGACTCTAAGCAACCACAAATGGTGAGAATGAAAATTTTGACAAGCAGCACCTGGCAGGATATACAGAAGCTTTTAGCTAGCTGTATGCCATATGCCTTTTGGTTCGACTTGGGCTCTGTGCAATTTGCAAATGAGAACCAGCAGCGTTCTAGGGGCTTCACATATTATGTTCACATGATTATTCGAACCAAGGTTTGATGACAGCGACGATGAGTGAGAGCAGCTGGCGATATCCAAGCCCATTTGACGACGTATTTCACAGCCTACTAGAAAACAGGCATGAGATTACATTAATCATCAGAATTATTACATTGTAGATGACATGAGAGCAACGCAGAGTTGGGACTCATGAGAATTTCCGAAGACCATACTGTGCCATACTGCAACAGAAGATTTGGACACGCTTGCGAGGTGTAAGAAGCCCACTGGACTGGCTGTAGCTCCTGGGCTCATCCAAGCTTGATGAAAACCAGAGTTTGCCCAGAGTTTGCTAAATATCCAATTATGTGATATTTTTTTTTTTCACATGGCTAGTGCCAAGCTTTCCAAAACATCATATTTATTTTGTTTTATTTTCGCAATTTTTTGCATATATTCACATTCCCTGTCGAGTTGCTGGAAGAGTGATTTATTCCAACGTAATCCATGGATCTAAGATCCTCCGCTTTGAAAGAGCTCTTTGGGCTCTTTGCATCCTAGTCCCTGTGCCATCCTGTGCCATCCTGTGCCGCTTGGTACAGCTGCGTAGCCCAAGCAGTCTTCTTTGGGAGGCAAATCCCTTGGCAGAAACTTTTCGCTCGCGAATGCGGCAAAAGGTGAGCTTGACAGTGCCTGCAGTGCCTGCCTCTCCTTGGCCAGTGCCGAGTGACATGTGTCCAGGGGGCTGCAGCGACTGAGGGTAGCTTATAGATGGTTATGGATGGTTATGGTAGGTTTGTTTCGATTTGTTTGCTTCGTGTTGGTTTGTATTGCTCGGAAGATCTGGGAAATTGCATGTATATGACACTCCGCCCCGGGGTTAAAGACTCATCTTCTGGTTCTGATCTTAGCATTTCGGTTTAAGCTTCAGTTAGATGCCCCCCGCTCGGTGTCAACCCTGTGGCACCAAGTGGGTGGTGTTTGGTGGAGGGCTTTGCCAGGTGTGCAGGACCCTTGACCGCCTGAGTGCGGTGATCCGAGGCCCTGAAGTACCTGCAGAAGCTGAGCAGGTCTTACTTCAGCGGCTGCGGGCTTGGCTGGGGGAAGCTCAGGATCTAGGGGAAGTCGCCCGTGGGGTCGCCCCCAATCCCCTTCAGCTTCGAGCCGGGGGAGTGGTTGAGGACCCTCCTGAGGGAGTGGGGCGTGAGGAGCCGCCCACTCCTGGGGTCACCGCCAAGGCGCCACCTGCGCCTCCACCCCCACCGCCTGTGCCAGGGGCTGGTGGGAGTGACCTAGGACGCCAGCGCACAGAGCTGGTAAAACGGGAAGTAGAGGATCCTCCTAGGGTTGAGGCTGCATCGTCATCGTCCAGGGTCGCCAAGAAGGAGAAGAAGTCCAAGAAGCCGAGACGCAGGAGCTCTTCATCACACCGAGGTGGACGCAAGGAGGCCAGAAGATCCCGAAGTGGCCGCAGTAGGCCCAGAGCGGCGCGGAGTCCTTTGGCCAGTCCAGTGGGGCCTGCTGGGGTCACTCGATCTGACTCAGAAGAACGTGCCAGCCGCCGAGAAAAGAAGGCTAGACCTGTGAGCCCAAGAAGTCCATCTCGTCCACCGCAACGCCATCGACAGTCAGCGCCTCCTAGTCAAAGGCCCTTGGGGAGGTTCTGGCAAGGGGCCATTCCAGCTAGGCGCTGGGAGCCCCCCCCTGGACAGGGGGTTCACTATCAGAAGAACAAAGGTGTTACCAAGAGGAAGAGGCGAGAGGAGTTTCAAAGGCGGAACCGCCGCCATTGGGGAAGGCGTTGATGCCTCCTCGGAGGAGGCCTGCTGCGGCTCTTCCTGTGGGGCGAGCTAGAACCCGCAGCCTGAAGCGTCCAGCAAGGGATCTAGACAGTGAGGAGCAGCCTGAGGAAGTCTTCAACGCCTGGGACGTCACCTTAGAGCAATGCCGGGCCATGGAAGATGTGGAGGTCGTGACGGGCAGTTACTGGGAGGCCTCAGCCAGGGCAGTAGTCCGAGTACAAGAGGTCAGCCTCCGCAAGGGGGAGTTGTACTTGAAAGGGCCTGTCCTGGGCACGCAGAGCGAGCAGCTGTTGAGAGCGGCTTCAGAGCGGGAGCGCCATGTGGTGGAGGTGCATCTCTGCCCCCAGGCGTGCACAGGCGGCCCTCATGCCGAAGGAGTAATGCACGCTCGTGTACTTCGACGTCTTGGAGCTCATCGAGAACCTTGGATGACCAACATGGTCCCGGAGGAGCGGCGTCCCGACCAGGAGGACGAACTGGCCGATGTGAGAGCAGACAAAGAGAGGATGCAGAGAGCCCGAGAACGCAGAGCCGGGGATGTCAGGGGAGGCGAGATGCCCCCTGGAGACTCCTCCGAAGAGAAGGCCGACAAGAAGAAATCAAAGCACAAGAAGAAAAAACGAAAAGACTGGAAGGTGGAAGGGCAAAAGGAGGTTGCCGTTATCTTCAAGCACACCGGAGCCGATCCAGACCCCAGTGTGAGGCGGACTTTTTGCCGCAGAGCCGCCCGTCTGGCTCACAAGAAGAGCAAGGGCGTATCAGGGAGCAGCAGCTCCAGCAGCAGCGGCTCGTCCAGCCCGACCCGGGGCGACGCGAGTTTGTTTGGAGCTGCAGGCCGAGTCCAGCTGATCGGAAAGAAACTTCCCGGGACTTTGTCAGCGGCGGCCGTCGAGGAGATAGGCGAGAACCTCGTGACCAGCGAGGGCGGGCTTTGGGAGGTAGGCGCAGGAGCCCTACCTCCTTTGTACCTGAGGTACTTCAAGAGCCATCTCTCCTCCAAGATGGCTCCCGCCATGGCGAGAGAGGCGCACACATTGTGCCAGGCATTGGATTTGATGATCCGAGGCCGCATCGCCGAGAGCCTGGACCTTTGCTCTCAGCGAGTAAAGGCCTTAGAAATGATGGCGAACGGCTGCCATTATACGGTAGCACAACAACAAGAGTTGCTACCACGCGAGGGCATTACCATCTCCACGACGTCAGAGTTCCAGGAGGCCGCCCGAAGGGCGAGGGAAGATGGGAAAGCCCGAGCAGAAGCTTCAAGGCCGTACGGCACTCGAGGAGCGGGCGCAGGGAGGAGCGACGAGTGGACAAAAGGCAGCGGCAAGAAAGGAGATCGGAAGGGCAAAGCAGGAAAGGGCGACTACAAGAAGCCAGAGGGCGAGAAGGGAGACCCCAAGAAGGGGAAGGGGAGCTGAGGAGGGCTCCTAAGAGAGGCGATGAAGCGATGAGGCCTGGAGAGGATGACATGGGTGATAGTTCGTCACCTCAGCTGGCACCTGGGGTGATGGGCACTGAAGGGGTGTGGACGGGGGGTGGCAGGCCACTATACGGCTTGAAGCGCCAGCCTCCCCTAGACACACCTAGATCTGAGAGGAATTCAAACTTTTGTGGTCCCACCGCAAGTCGTACGTACTTGGCGGAAGGGCCTGATCAGTCTCACCTGCATGATGGGGGGTGGCAGCCCAATGCTTTAGAGTTGCAGGAAGTTGGGAAGCCCCCTCAGCCCGCGATGCTGGTTGGCTCGGACATGAAGCTGTTGGAGCCAGTGGCGACTAGTACAGGTGGCGAGTCTTCAGACTTGCTTAGTTTTGCAGGCAGGCGGTTTTTCGAATTGGGGGGACCCCTGGTGGAATCTCTCCAGAATTTTATGTGGGATCGTTCCAGCAAGACCTTGTCCACGGCATCGGATACTATATTTCCATTGCCTCTGGGAGATTATCCTGGGGTTCCCCAGAAACAAGAGCTTTGGCTGCGCGCAGTTCTCCTTGGGCTCAACTCCCTTGCGGGGGTTTCTGGGCCACGGACCTCAACCCCGAATGAGGCGCAAAAAAGGTTGGTCTCCGAGCTGCTACGTTTTTTGAGTAGGATGTGCGACTGGGAGGAACAAGTTCCCCAGACGGGATTTTCTGAACTGTTTGATGTTAAGGGGGTCGACTACCGAGGGGAAGAGATCAAGCTGGCCAGGGCTTTCAACTGTGGGTGTATTGCAGGGGCTTTACCAAAAGAAGTAGGCACACTGGAGCTGTCAGATTTTTGTAGTGGTGGCTGCAAACATTATATCGACTGCTTCGAGGAGTTTCTTCTTCCCCCTGAATTACAAGTTCTGGGTCATACACCCCGTATAATGGTTGCTGATGCCGACTGGTGTGGAGTTGTACAAGGTTTGTTATCTACGGGAATTTGTGGAGTGTACCCCCGACATCTTCTACATCATGTTGACGATAGACCCCTCCTTAACGGCTTGTTCGCGGTTTCCAAGAATGAGTTCTCTGATGCTGGAATTGAACTTCATCGTTTAATCATGAATATGGTTCCGCTCAACAAACTATGTCGGTCCATCCAAGGGGACGTAGGCACACTTCCTACCTTGGCAGGGCTGAGTGCCTTTTATTTGGAGGAAAACGAGATTGCGGTGATGAATAGTGAAGACATTAAGTGTTTTTATTATTTGTTTCGGGTCCCTGATTCTTGGATGAAGTTTATGGGATTTGCTCGAGAGATCCCCACTGAGTTTGTCCCGGCCCAGTGGAAGGGTGAGCCATGCCACCTAGTGGCTCAGGTACTTCCCATGGGATTTATAAATTCAGTGGGTCTCGCTCAGCACGTTCACCGCAACGTTGTGAGGTGGAGCCTGGCAAACTGCGAGGCGGATCTTGGAGGAGAAGCCGAACTCCGCAGAGACAGGCCGGCGCCCATGGGTAAGGATTTGTATCGGGTTTATCTTGATAATTGGGATGAAGTTAGGAAGGTTGACAAACGGTTTGTAGAAGAGATTGAAGGGAAACCTTCCTTGCACCAGCTGGCACTGCGGCAGCAGTATTCACTGCTGGAATTGCCGCGCCACCCCAAGAAGTCAGTTGACAGCTCCTGTTCGGCAGAAATTCAGGGAGCTCTCCTAGATGGGAGAGAGGGGGTGGCCCATGCCAAACCTGAGAAGGTTCTCAAGTATATGGGTTTGGCTTGGGAGCTGGTGTGCCGCTCCAAGGCCTCCTTACGGGAGTTGCAGGTAGTGGCGGGGGGTCTGGTGTATATCACTATGTTTCGAAGACCCCTCCTGTGTGCTTTGAATGAGATATGGCGGCATATGGAGCACCTCAAAGGTTTCCCCCCGGTGGTGAAGTTGGCTATACCCCGGGCAGTGAAATTGGAGTTGGTCCGGTTTGTGGCCTTATTGCCTCTTGCGCAGATGGACTTCAGAGTGGGCATGTACCCCCAAGTCACAGCATCGGATGCGTCCACAACAGGTGGAGGCATTAGCTGCTCTACTGGCCTCACGGCCTATGGGCTGGCAGCGCAGGGGGCTCTGATGCGGGGTGAGTTTCCTGAGCCGCTGGACACTGTGGAGGTTCTCACGGTGGGTTTGTTTGATGGTATTGGAGCTCTGAGGGTGGCAGCGGATGTGCTGCAGCTACCCGTGGCTGGGCACATTAGTGTGGAGTGTAACCCCCACGCTAATCGAGTGCTTGAGAGCGCATTCCCTGGCAGCCGAACCATTGCCACAGTCCAGGACGTCACCGCGGAGGAAGTTCGTAACTGGGCTTGTGAATACTCCTCTGTGGGAGTAGTTTTGATTGGGGCGGGACCCCCGTGCCAGGGGGTGAGCGGTTTGAACGCTGACCGCCGAGGTTCTCAGCGAGACCATCGCAGCTGCCTCTACAAGGAGATCCCACGGATTCAACAGCTTGTACAAGAAGCTATGCCATGGGCCCAGGTCCATCTCTTCACTGAGAGTGTGGCCTCGATGGACGAGACAGACCGCACTATGATGTCTCAAGACCTCGGGCTGTTGCCTAACAGGGTGGACGCTGCAGGGCTTTCCTTGGCCCGCAGGCCCCGCCTGTATTGGGTTACGTGGGAGCTTCAGGAGGAGGCAGGACTGGGAATAGATGCCTATGATGGCCTGGGGTGGAATCGAGTTCGGACTGTCCACCTCTCTGCTGAAGTAGATCAAAAGGCATTCTTGGAAGCGGGATGGTTTATACCTCCTGGAAATCGATTGGCCACATTCACTACCTCCCGACCTTCCGAGACACCTGGCCGCCGACCCGCTGGGCTTCACACTTGTGACCAACCCACCTTGGAGCGGTGGCACGCCGATTCACATCGGTACCCTCCCTACCAGTACAAAGAGGAGTACTGCGTGCATCACAAGAACCAGCCCGTTCGCCCAGCCAGTGTGGTGGAGCGAGAAGCCATTTTGGGCTTCCCCGTCAACTACACACAACAATGTGTCCGGAAGGCAGATCGTTCTACAACTTGGGCGGAAGACATTCGTAAGACCCTGTTGGGAAACTCCTGGAGTGTGGGAGTGGTAGTTTGCTTACTGAAGCAACTCTTTGAGCGTTTGGGGTTGATCCCAAAGGTGAGTCTACAGGAGTTGGTGGATCGCATGACCCCTGGGCGTGCAACTCACCTCCAAATGATCTTACAGCGCCCTCCCCTTCGGCGGGAGAACCCCTTTGTGCACCCAGATGACGGTCTGGCCCGTCGCTTGACTGGACTAGTGTCCATCAAGGGAGAAGACCTTCTCCTTCAGGGGGCATCGGAGGCAATGGTGAAGCACCACAGGCTGAGAGCCAGTGTGCCTAGTAAATTATGGAAATGGAAGGAAGTCGGTGGATGGTGCTGGAAAAGTAAGGGCGAGCACGTTGGAGATGCGGGCGGTGTTAACTACGGTCAAGTACTGGGTCACCAAGCTGAAGTTGCAGGGGTGCAAAATAGTGCACCTGACGGACTCTTTAGTGGTCCTTCACTCCCTTAGTCGGGGCCGCAGCTCCAGCAGAAAATTGCGAAGAACCATCATGCGGATTAATGCCTACCTCCTGGTTGCCAACCTTCATCCGGTGTGGACTTACGTTCACACCTCCCAGAATCCTGCAGACCGACCCTCCCGTAGGGTCCTGTGCCGAAAATGGGAAAAGGTCAGAAACGCCTAGAAGGTAGGAACCAGAGAGATAGGCAGCGAATCCGAAAACAGATGGGCACTTTGAAAAGTCTGACTCTCCAACCTCGTACTCGTGCACGCTATGATAAAGCCAAGCAACGCTTCTATGACTTCCTTACTACCAATTCCTTGGATCTTCCCCGCCAAAAAACCCATATGGACAATCTGTTGTGTGACTACCTTGAACATCTATGGTCAACTGGCGAAGGTCGAGGCTTAGCCTCGGATACCTTAGCAGCTCTGCAGGATACTAGCCCTTCTCTGAAGGGTGCTATACCAGGAGCATGGCGATTATTGAAAACTTGGAATATCAATGAGATTCCTTGTCGTGCTCCCCCTCTTCCTGAGAAGGTCCTGTTATCGTTAGTTGGCTATTTTGTCTTCCACCGTGATTGTAGCATGGCCTTGTCCTTGCTAATAGGCTTTTACTCCATGTTGCGAACTGGAGAACTCCTGGGACTTCGTAACAAAGATGTTACCATTGACGCTCAACACCGCACAGCGGTCATTTCTTTAGGCCTTACAAAAGGAGGTAAAAGAGTGGGAGCTGCGGAAAGCGTCACTGTCACAGTTGCGGAAGTTATCCGTCGGTTAGCCCAATGGAAGCGGGCTACTTCTCCTGGTTCGCTCTTGATACATTCTCCTACTACATGGCGTAAATCCTTTGCCCATGCTCTCTCGGCGTTATCCTTGGATACTTGGGAGTTTCGACCTTACTCCCTCCGCCAAGGAGGGGCAACCTTTTGGTTTGGGCAGCATGGATCTCTGGATCGTATCCTGCTACAGGGTAGGTGGATGGCTGCTCGTACTGCCAGAACGTACCTCAATGAAGGTCTCGCCACTTTAGCTGAAATGAATATACCGCCTAAGAATTTGAAACCGTTTCACACTGTATATGTCAATGCACTGAAATCAACCTTACCACGCTGGAAGTGAAATGCTTGAGCTTTCTCTTGTGAGAAGATCAGGGGGACGTGGAGGGAGACCCCCCTGTTTCCTTTTTCTCTGTTTTGTTGGTGTTTTGTTGGGTTGATGAAGGGGGATGTCAAATGATGGAAAGTTGAAACATTATCAAAGAAATGCCTGGGCTTACTGGACTCGACTTGGCGAGAAAGGTAAGAGGCATAGGGACGTACTCCTCTCCCTGGGATGGCGGGGAGGGGAGTGTGTTAAGCCCAGATGACAACTTTCCAGATGGAGAATTTTTCTTCTGTTTTAGTATTTTTCTGACAAATCCGGTCTTGCTGTATCAGAAAAAAGGAGCATGCAGTCTTTATATATATATATATTCGGACCGGCTGCTGTCTGCCCTAGTTTTGACTTTCTGTTTGTTGGTAAACATTCCCTGTCGGTTCAAGACCCTGCTTGACTGGGTGACTAGGGCTTGAGCACAGGCCTGGTTTACTGGGGTCGTTGGGACTTAGTTCGTTTCTATTTGACTTGGCCAATGGCCCAGAGTTTGCCAAATTTGCCAAGCACACTTTCCTCTCCAAAGACAAACCTTTGCCAATCACAGTGTGGCAATGTTTGACACATTGAGGCGGATGTTGAGGGCATACCTCAGAATTTACAATACCAAGAAAAGCACCAAAAAGTTTCAAAAAGCAGCGACAATACCGTGGAAAGGCCGTGAAGCCAGTGAAACCAGCATTGCGCAAAAAGGAGAGGAAACGCCTTTTCATCCACCTGTTGAATTGAGTTGTCGGGGTGTTTGTTTTTCCATCTAAAAGTCCTTGCTTAGCTCGTCCTTTGGATTTTCTGGGGCTGCAGAGTTGGCACTGGATCAGGCTAATTTGGGACTTCCATCCTCTTCTTGGTTTTGGACAAATTTGCATTTGCAAGATCTCACGAGGGCTAATAATTGAGGGAGTCCGGGAGATCTATTTATTTTTTTTTCGCGGCAGGTTTTGGATTTTTTTGGGGGTCCTGGTTCTATGCTTCTCTGCTTTTTTGCGTCTTTGCTTCTCTGCTTTTCTGCTTCTCTGCTTTTCTGCTTTTTGCTTTTCCAGTTTTTTGCTTTTCCTGCTTCTCTGCTTGTCTACTTCTCTGCTTCTCTGCTTTTCTGTTTTTTGTTTGTCCTGCTTTTTGCTTTTCCTGCTTGTCTGCTTTTCATGCTTCTTTGCTTCTCTGCTTTTCTGCTTTTTGCTTGTCCTGCTTCTCTGCTTTTGTGTTTCTGTGCCGTTCTACTTCTACTATTCCCCTTTTTTTTCCTTGAGTAATCTGTTTTTGCTGCTCTACTTCCTGCTCCTCTGCTTCTCTGCTTCCTGTCTTTGCTGCCTCTCGTTTTGATATTGTCTGTTCCTTTATTCTCTCCTGTTTGTATCCTAAATGAAACCCCAAAGACCCTATGTGAAACCCAAGGAAACCCTAAAGTTCTAAAGAAACCATAAATTAATCCTAAAGAAAACACAAATGAAACCCTAAAAAACTTTAAATGAAACCCTAAATGGCAGCCTAAAGAAACCCTAAACGACACTCTAAAAAACCCTGAATGAAACCCTAAATGAAACCCAGACTGAAACCCTGAAGAACCCGTAAACGAAACCCTAAATGAAACCCTAAACGAAACCCTAAATGAAACCCTAAATGAAACCTTAAATGAAACCCTAAAGAAACCCTAAATGAAACCCTAAAGAAACCCTAAATGAAACCCTTAATGAAACCCTAAAGAACCCCTAAATGAAACCCTAAATGAACCCTAAAGGAACCCCAAATGAAACCCTAAAGAAGCCCTAAATGAAACCCACATGAAAGTTTGAAAGTCATGAAAAGAAATCCTGATAAGAAACCCTACATGAAACCCTAAAGAAACCCGAAATGAAACCCTAAGTGAAATCCTCAAATGAAACCCTAAACGAAACCCTAAAGAAACCCTAAATGAAACCTTAAATGAAACCATAAATGAAACCCTACAGAAACCCTAAATGAAACCCTAAAGAAGCCCCAAAGAAACCCACATGAACGTTTGGACATTCCGATAAGAAATCCTGATAAGAAACCCTTAAATGAAACCCTAAAGAAACCCTACATCCCCACATGAAACCCTAAAGAAACCCTAAATGAAACCCCAAAGGAAGCCCTAAAGAAACCCACATGAACGTTTGTAAATCCTGATAAGAAATCCCGATAAGAAATCCTCAAATGAAACCCTGAATGAAACTCTAAAGAAACCTTACATGAAAGCCTAAAAGAAACCCTAAATTAAACCCCAAAAGAAACCCTAAAGAAACCCTACATGAAACCCTAAACCCTAAATGAAATCTTAATGAAACCCTAAATGAAACCCTAAATGACACCCTAAATGGAAGCCTAAAGAAGCTCTCAAGAAACCCACATGAACGGTTGAAGTACCAAATTGTAGCAAATACCATGCAAATGAGAGGTTGAAGTGCCAAAACGTGGTAAATACCATGCAACATGGAAGGCGAACATGGCCAAATGTAGCAAATGCCATGCAAAATGCAATGTAACCATGCCAAAATGTAGCAAATACCATGCAAAATGCAAAGTAACCATGCCAACATGTAGCAAATACCATGCAAAATGACAGATTCAAAATTGTTGCAAATACAAGGCAAATGGTACCAAGAAAGAAAGCCAAACAAAAATCCAAAAACTATTCTGAACCCATAGTTAAGTTATTTGAGCAAAGTGCCGAAACACATGGATGATTGTGATTGATCGTAGTCGTGTGTCATCATGATAACACAAGTTTCCACTATTCAACTCGTTCGTGCTCCTTCGCGAGTCTTTGTCAACTCTCATTCCGCTCTCATTCGTTCGTGTTTCCCTTCATGTTTCTTTGCGCTGGCTCCTCACACATGTTCCATCATGGTCCCTCCCAGGTTGAGCGAGAGGTCGAGGCTTGGCACATCTTTGCAGATCACAGCCCTTGATAACGGTCTACGGTCTACGCTTGTCAACGCTGGCATGCCATGGCATGCCAACATTAAACCAGCAGGCATTTCACGCTACATAGTTCCAGAATGATCCAAGGCATTGAAACAAAGCACGGCGCGGGATATCCTACTAGCATCTACTAGCAATACATCTGCATATAGATATGGAAAGATACGGTGATATAGCATGATGATGCATATGAATGCATGTGACACACACACACATATTATATATATATATGAAAGAACAGCCTCGGAATTAAAGAAGAGAGAGTGGATACCTCTTTGTGTATATGTATATATATGTGATAATTTATACGGTATTCCAGTATGGCATGATCTAGCGTTGTTCTAAGGGCACAGGTGGGGATGACAATGCTCGTGTGACATGGGTGAGGTGATGCTTTCCAAAGTGCCGACTGGGCGACTGATTGCCAACCTCGGGGAAGGCCTCAATGGCCAGGAGAGTCGGGGCCAAAGTTTCCCTGGAAAAAAACTTCGTACATGTTCTAGCCACTTTCTTTGGGGGTTGTAATCTTTTGTATTTTTTTGGATTTGATGCCTGCAGATGTCTACATTCTGTCTTACTGTCTATGTTTGTGTCTTGTGTCTTCAAGTTGAATCCAAGGTCCAGAACTTGTCCAAGCCTTTGTCGATGCTGTTCATGCTTGGAAGAGGTGACGTCGCAGTGATGCCAGAAGGATTAAGGCTCAGTGAGGCATAGTTGGTCCTCGATGTTTAGCTTAGCTCAAGTGAAGTATTTTCTCAAGTGGTCAGCGATCTAAAGTTGATCGATTGAAGCTCATTCGCGGAGAGCATGCCGCAAAACGGATGGTGATGCCGTCGTGATGCAAAATGTGACATGATGTCACATTGTTGTAACATGATGTCACAGTGGTTTCGGTCTTTGGGTAGTCACTTATGTATGCTTGCTTTATGTATGCATATGTATGCTTATGCCTGCTCATGTGTGCTTATGTGAGGCCTGTACATGCCGGGTTGCGTGAGATACACCTACTCTTGCCATGTTTTGGCTTTGGAATGCTTTGCACCTAGGTGCATGTGACATCATGTGACATTCCAAAATCACACATGAAGCTATCGCGCTGCTTGTACCTGCCTGTTTTGCTCCAGATTTCACCGGGAAGGTTTCACTATTCAAGAACACTTGCTTCTCCGATGAATTCGTGGAGACGCATGATGATGACTGACTAGATTATATCGTGTTTTTCTCCAATGCGTAGCTTGTTCGCAAGCGTTAACCGTTAACAACCATCCGCAACCGTTCGCAACCGTTCGCAACCGTCCGCCGCTTTCCGTATAGGTCCCTATGAGACCTCCAGCGAGGCGCAGCACTTTAGACGTGTCGTGTTGCGTGTTTTTTTTTGTCAGGGCTGCATCAAGTGGTGGCAACGCGCAAATCATGCGGCAGGCGTGGGACATCGTGAGAGTGTCATTTTTCCGTGGCAGAGGCAGTATTTGGTGCAGATCCGTTGTGTATCGTTGTGTGTGGAATGCCATTTTCCGTGGCAGGCGCAATATTTCGGACACTCGACGCTTTACACTTTACGCTCCACACTTTACACTTGACACCCTACAGTTCACACTTTACACTTGCCACTCCCACTTTACACTTTACTCTCTACACTCTACACTTTAAACTTTACACTTAACACTTTGCATTCCGTACTCCACACTCTACACTTGTCAGTGTAGGTAGTCTACACTCTACACTTTACACTTCACACTTGACATCCCACACTCTACACTTTAGACTCCACACTTCTACATTCCATACACTACAGTCCATGCTATACACTTTACACTTCACACTTTACACCTTACACCTTGCACCCTTCACTCTACCCTTTACACTCCACACTCTACACTAGACACTGCGTTCTCTACACTTGACATTCCGCACTCTACACTTTACACTTTACACTCTAGACTTTAAACTTTACACCCCACACTTTACACTCCACACTCTACACTTTGCACTTTACAGTCCACACTCTACACTTTGCACTTTATAATCTTTACAGTCCAAACTCTACACTTTACACTCGACACTCTACTCTTTACACTCCAGACTCTAGACTCTACACTTGACACTGCGCGCACTCTACATTTTACACTTCGCACTGTACACTTTACACTTTACACTCCACACTCTATACTTTACACTCCACACTCTACACTTTATACTTCATACTTTACACTTGACAGCCCACACTCGACACTCTACACTTTACACTCCAGACTCTACACTCTACACTGTGCACTTCACATTTTACACTTGGCACTCCATACTCCAGACTTTGCACTTTACACTCCACACTCTACACTTTACACTTTACACTTTATGTTGCACACTCTACACTTTAGACTTTACACTTCACACTTTACACTCCACACTTGACACTGTACACTCTACACTTTACACTTTACACTTGACACTCTACACTCCACACTCTACACTTTACACTTCACACTTTAAACTTGACAGCCCAAACTCGACACTCTACACTTTACGCTTTACACTACACGCTACACTGTACACTCCAAACTTTACACTTGACACTTCACACTTTACACTCCACACTTGGCACTGAAGAACTCTACACTTTACATTTCCACACTCTACACTTTACACTTCATACTTTAAAGTTTACACTCGACACTTTACACTCTACACCTTGACACTCCAGACTCTACACTTTTCACTTTACACTCCACACTCTACACCATACACTTTACACTCCATGATCTACACTTTACACTCCACACACTACAGTTTACACTCGACACTTCACAGTCCTCAGTCCCCACTTCACACTCCACAATCACCACTTCATACCGAATACCCCACACACTACATTCCCCACTCAACACTCCACAGTCTTTACACTCCACACTCTGCACTCCACCCCACGCGACCACAGTCTACACTGGTACGGAAACATGGGAAACATGTTCAAGACTGTTGAAATGATCTGTTTCGCAACAGTGTTTTACGTGACTGCATCCGGGTTCGTGGGCTGCATCTTGTTTCAACCTTTGAATTTTTGCATGTTGGTCATGATGAGGTGTCCTGTTCTCAGGCAAGATCGGAGAAGCAAGTAGGGGAGCAGCCGTTTGCTGCTAAACGACTTTGGTGCCCAGCACAACAAGGGTAGTGATTTCAAGGCCGATCAAACCCCAAAGCCAAAGAATGACGCTGTATTTCGAAAAAGTCAAGACAAATGAACGCACTTCGTAACTAAGCCGACTAAGCCCCTGCTTGTCATCGACCCAAACTGGAAGTTGTCATCCTTTCGGATTGTTGCAAACATGTTTGAACCCATTCAGTGTCAAATTGATTCACTGCTATCCAGTTTGAAAAGATGAATATTGATCAATCATGCATTTTTTTGGGTTAATTTATCTTCCTTTGTTTGCAATGCAGCGTTCCATGATATTCCCATGATGTGCTGCAGTTATCTAAAGTTGCCATATATGCTTCCTCCACCTTCGACTGTGACAAGACTGCTGGGCACCAAAGAGTGCCCTTTTTGCCCCCACAGTTCTCCAAAATTTGGAGACTTCCTGCATCTTCCTGCTAGTGGCACGCACTACTTCTGAAACATTGTTATGGCTATGTCCTTTTCCATAGGTGACGGCATGGCTATTGTTTCCTGGGAGGCTACGTTGTTTGCTGTTGCAGCAGACTTTCTTGAGTGGCCCCCCAGCAGCAACTCACACCCCACGATTCACTTGGAAAAAGGATTGCATGGAAGCAACCCTAGAATACACAGCATTTTAATACATATATATATATTAATATACACATATATATATATATATATGAATGATTTGAATGTGCTGAAAAGGGATGCGGAGAAAAGCATGCACCCACAGACAATGTATATATGACAATGACAACATGTTTTTTTTTTCAACACAATGCCCCTCAGCTATCCGGTCGTAGCGCAACCATGAAGCAGCTGTGACGCCGAATGGCCCAGCAGCTTGGAACAAAGAGAAATGTGTTGGGAAGAGGGAACATCCAACACTATCCAATACTGTGATCTGAAAGGGAATAATGAGTGAGATACGTTTGCTGTTTTGCCCGAGAAGTTTTCTAGTCGAATTCAGTGGAGTGAAACCAGGTATGCCACTTCAGCAGGCTGGCAACATCACCAAGTTCAAGCTCAATTGCAACAGCTCGGAAGCCCAAGAAGTTCAAGAAGTCTCGTGAATTGACTTGAATTGAGCAATAAAGCAATAAATGGAGCTCAAGTATCTCTCAATTATCTCAATTGCTTGTTCTCGTGAGATTGTTGAGAACAATGACGGACTGAGGCAGCTCTATCCTCATTTGCTTTGGCCGCAGTCAAATGCGTTCCTGGCAGGTCAGGGACTTCACCGGATTCCACGGCTTTGGAACCGTTGGATGTTGAAAGATGTTGAAAGATGGAACCAACATGTTGGATGTTGCACCATGTTCATCCATTTTCCGTGTTTTTACACGTATTTTGCGATCCAATTTCTGGTTCTGTAAGTGGAGCTCGGCCCGCGAGAAATGCCTTTTGATGCCTTTTGGATCTTTGGTGGGAGTTCCGTTCGATTTTTGGAACAAGAGTAATCAATTAACAAGAGCACACACAAAGCGCATTTTTGGGCAGTGACACAGTTTGAGTAATGTTTGAGTGACAAACTTTACTTGTGCACAATATACACAGTTTTTCCAAGTTCAGGCTCAACTGTGTGAGATTTAAATCAACTTTCCGATTCAAGTACGGCTGTGAATATATCAACGGTGTCACGGGTGTCATTTCATGGATTTGAGATGGCACGCAAGTTTTTTCTGAGCCCTCTGAGTGACATCGGTGGTTCCATGATTGTGGGATTGCACTCAACGAAGCTATACCACAATCATGGGATACCACGCAATGCTTGGGCTGATCAACCCAACGTACTTGCAATTATTCCGATGTTTTTTTTCCAGAAACCCAGTGCTTGACCGCAATATTGCTTATTCCCTCGACCTGGCACGATTGTTATAATGATTATAATGTGATAATTTTGGAACTTTTTGTGTTTTCATGTGTGTATTCTTTGTCTTCAGTTTATTCTGGTTGCTTCGTCGTTTCGAGACTGTTGGGCAGCCGATGAGGAACAACATCAACTCCCTGCTATTGCCGTCATTATATTTAATTAGAGACATGTTGCTTCATGCTTGTAGCCTTGTAGGTTTAACTTCCCAACATGCAACTTCATTCCAACTTCATGTGACATTATGAAAGTCTAGTGAGTCTAGTGCGATAATGTGCGTGTGTGTATTTGCATGTGTGAGTATGTGCATGTGTGCGTGCAGGTCTGTGTGCGACCGTGTGTGATTGCTTCATGTTGCTTCATTGATTACACGTGAACTCATGTCATTCATGTCGTTCCACATGACGTTGCTGGACACCTTTGGACGCCTTTGGACGCCTTTGGACGCCTTTGGTTTGGTTCCGGCGCTGCGCCGTCTCCAATCGAGGCGCGAGCGCGAGCTGTTGGAGTTGGCGTCCAGCATCTCCAGTGCAGCCAGTGTCGTGCACGTCGTGGCCTCCGCGATCGCCATCACCACCGTGGGAACCGCAGCGGGATCCGGCGGTGGAGGCAATGATCCAGGACAGAAATAGACTGAAGACATCTGAAGACATCTGAAGACTTTGAACTTTTCTTTTAAACCTGATGGACTATGTTGAATATGTTAAATTTTTGAATTCATGCAAAGGGAAGGGCGCAATACAAAAGAATGTGGCACAGGGCATGGTGGTCCGTCATGACTGCAATGCAGTAAGATTAAACATGCAGCAAGTGACCAATAACAGGGAGGGATGAAATTTGCATTGCTGCATGACCATGTTTAGATTGATGATGATTGATGTTATGTCATATCACATGGACACGATGATTCCAGCAAGGGAGGACAACCTCAAATGCAAGTCCGAAGTAAGCAATCACAATATTAGAGGAGGGTGAGAAGTAATTTTAACATTAATTTCATTAATTTCATTTAATTTCTGGACGCGCGAGCAGGGGCAGCTTCCGGGCAAACAAAAGGTGATATCAGTGATATCGTCAAATATATCCGCAATAATAAGAACCTCTTACTCACGTTACTCATCACATGTGGTTGCCACACAAGAAGTCACAAACATCAAACCAAGAAATCAAAGAATCAGCTGCGATCAACTGCGCATAGCCATACCAATTCAGAGGGTCGAGCTCATCATGGGCTGAGCGTAGGGCGAGCTAGAATATGCTAGAATATGCTAGAATCCTTCAAAGAAACAGATGTGCAGATGTTATGCATGAATCCCGTGGTGCAGGGCATTGAAAAGAGCGATCAGCAGCGATCATTAAATGTCAACAGATGTCCATAGATGTCCCATGTTGGAGTTACAGTATCATGTTGACCTGTCTTAGTATCAGTTCATATCAGTTCATTGTTTGATCCTTGAGGAGCTTGGCATAACTGCCTCCGAAGAACAGGACTTTGCATGGACCCGTGGCCTCAGATTTGGTGCTGTGGGGTGCAACACAGTTTGATTAAGAGTTTGATTATTGAATAATTTGAATATGTTATTTTATTATGTTTTATTGATTTTTGATCCATGTGGTCTTTTGGAGCTTATGGGGGTGAGGAGAGTTGAGAAGAGTTCAATGATTTGTTTATTAGATTATTAGATTTTATTGGTCTATTTTCTTGGTTTGGATTGTCATGGCCTCATTGCCCATCTTGCTCACAAAAGGTCTTGACGGAGATTCTATTCGTAGGTGAGGTGCAAGAAACTGTGGCTCAAGGGGGAAACGGCAATTCCGTTCTGGCTGAGAAACAAGGCAGAAGAAATGCCCTTCGGTTGCAGAATGCTGCAGAATGCTGCAGTGCTGCAGATGTCATTGGGACGTGTTTTTTGTAGATAAGCAACAGACAAAAATGCGGTTTAGGAGTCGTTTGCAACTCCTTCATCATTCTCCCACTATTGCGCTCTCTTGCCCATTGACTATGAGGTGATGTCTGCTGCGAGTTTCCTACATCAACTTTTTACGTGGGCGTTGCTGTAGTTTGAGCCTCTATGCAACTCCTGCTGCAAAGAGTTTGAAGCCTTTATGGACAGCTTGGAGAGCAAAGGATACAAAGCCATGGCCTTAGCAAGACCAGCATCATTTGACTCTGTCAGCTTGCAGCAATTCAATGCAATCCCCCTTCATCTCTACTTGTATAGTAAAAAAAATGTCACTTCAGTGCCGCCCCTTGAGACATCCTGAAGAAATCCTGAAGCTTGGGCAGTGGCTGAGGAGATTGCGTACCGTTGGAATCTGGAAGCCAAAGTCCCACGTCCACCAAGCGCTAGGGCTGGCGTAGTACGAATTTTCGAAGACACTAAAATTGGATGATATCGGATGAGATTTGCTGTCCAGAAAAATCACCAAAGCAGTCAATTAGAAACAGAAAAGGGAACGATGCAAGGGCTGCCGCACGTCATACATTCACGCTTCAAGAAGATGCGAGGCTGCTTTGATCCTGTACGGTTCAGTCAACTTTAAACAAAAGACCAGTTCTGACATCCCGGTGCTTGAAACCACGTTGCAGGGGCCTTCATTCAACTTCCCCAAGGCTTTCAGGAAGTTTTTGGCAAGACGGATAAGACGGATAGTTTCAAGAACCTATCAGCCTATCACATTCTTACCAGTTGCCTCATGGCGAACTCTTGGGTAAAGCAGGTATTTTCGAGAGATTTCAAGAGCCTTTTCGCTTTGAAGGTTGAAGCAGTATACCACGAAGCCCCGGCACGATATTTACGACTCGACAGGCCCACAATTGGCGGCAATTGTCTTTACAGAAACTCAGGAGCGCTATGTGCAATTTTTCTTTGCAAGTATTATATAAGTGGGATAGGGCTTCAGACATGGGCTTCAGACGTGGGCTGCACCATGCTCTAAGGCTCTAAGGTCTGCGTGTTGCTTTGTAGGAGAGGCATCCCCACCACTCAACTGGAGCCTACATTGGCCCACATGACATCACAATCATCACATGACCCTTGAAAGGTCCGACACAGAAGGTGATTCAGATGATGCCTTGCTTGCCATTGAGGAGGCGCTCCGGTGGAAGACCCCAACTCACTTCATGAAAGGAAGCACACAAGTTACAAGAGTCTTACAAGAGCATCAAAAGATATCAAAAGCAAAAACCATCAGAGACCAACAATGAACACACACGAACATCATGAACACACGGCGCGGGCAGATTGTAGAAGTGGGCATGTTTGAATGCAGTCTTGATCCGAAGCTTATCGAAGCTTTCACCCCATGTGCTGCGAAGATCATCATGCTGCCCTCCTATGCCCTGCTGTCTTTTGAGGCAACCTACTCAGAGTGGGACAACAGCGTCCTTGAGGCAAGGCTGCTTGGACGGACTACGTAGGGACAGCAGGTGCATGACGTTCCTGATAAACATAGCCCCATATTAGATATTTGCATTTGCAATGAGTGGGTGCGTACGAATTGTCACTCTAGCAACTGCGGCATCATGTTTGCAACGAGTCCAATGGTTTTTGCTTGGAATTCATTGTGCATTCATTGTGCCAACACGTTCGAAGCAAATGTCTCGGCTGTTTCAAGTAGTAGTCCGTGAGTCCTCTGGAACTTGGCGCTGGTAGTCAGAAAACAACATAGTCACCCGAGCAGAAAGCTGATGATTTTTCAATTAAAAGTCGGAACAGCATGATCGAATGACTGACTGGAAATCGAAAGGAGTCCAGTCGTAGTTGAATGATTTTGTTGAACTACTTGTATGTTAAGCTATCTTTCTTGTCAGCTATGGTCGTCTATGTCTTCTTCGAGCTGCCCCGTCTCTGAGCCATCTGTTTTGGCAGCGTTGTCTTATTTCGCTTCGCAATAGCTATCTCTTCTTATTTCTTAGTGATCTGTGTCAGAATGTGTCAGCTGTGCTGTGTCTCTGAGCTATCTCTTCGTTCCGCTGTTTGTTGTTTGGGCTGTTTCTCTTGTTTGGGGCTTCTTCTTTGAGCTATGTTTACTCTGAGTTACAGTTACTTCGTATACCTCTTCTTTGAGCTATATCTTGTTTCGGCTACATCTTTGGCATAACATGACCACATTGCCATGCTGCACTTATGCACTGTCATGCCATGCTGAGTTATGATTTTTTCTGGCATGTTATGGCATTAAAAGAAAGGCTGTTTTTGTGGCACGGGGGTTGCAGCGTTTCTCAGAGCCAGGATCGAACCGACCTCGCCAGAGAGCCTGGCACCAGCCGCAGAGCAGGAGTCAATCTCGAAATTGGGCGCCAAAGCAAGGGGAGTTTTTCCGTTGCCATACTAAGTTAATCCATGTTAATCATTAATCCATGTTAATCCATGCTCTGCCTGTACAGCTGCTTGGTAAGAGACATCGTGTAAGTACTCGTTTGCACCAGTGTCCGAAGTCCCGAACAGTCAAAAATCGATAAAGCATGATGTATGCTTTTTTTGTTGCGCCAGTCACCAGTTTTGCAGGACACCCGCGGCACATCAGACGAGTGACGAAGCGCAAGTTGTTGGCTGGATGCATGAATGCCCCTTGAATGCAGAAGCAGTAATGAGGTATTATCCTGTATCCCCCCTATATATTTCATTATATTTCCCCATATGTAAGAAGTAGAGGGTGAACCATGGCTATCCAGCAGAGGGACAGGGGAAATCACCCATTGTCACCCAACAAACTAATTGTGTCATTCCCGTGGTGTCAAGTAGCTCAGTAGTCCCCAGACGTCCTTCGATGTCGGGCTAGCGGCTAGCCTTTGAGCATATGATGGACCATGGCGTGATGCATGTCAAAGAGAATGAAGATAATGAAGAATGCCCAATCATACAAGATAATCTTCATAGTAGAGCAGCGCCGAAATCTCCGAAATGGCCCGAAAAAACGTGCCAATATGATTGCAACAGCCTGCGCAAGATATACTGTACTGGTTGCGAGAGAGAGAGAGAGAGAGAGACTGACTACACAAGACAAGATGCCATGAGGACAATGAGCGGCAACATGCAGCAACTCACCGATATAACATGATCATTTATTTTCCAGAAATCAGTTTTGAAGAGTGGTGCAAAAAGATGCTAAAAGTAGGATAGGTCATGATAGGTCCTGTTTAACGTCAGTCATCCAATCAGCCGCTTGCAAATTGTTGCCTTCTTGGCTGAGGCAGAACAGGTATGGACAAAATGCTTGGTGCCCGCTTCAAGTCATGGCCTAAGATGGCCTAAACTATGCTCCGCATGTGTCTCACGCCTTGTCACTCTCACGCCCAACATGACTGAACATGATTGAACATGTGTGAGTATGCACGTGTCTGTTCTGACGCCTTTGCCCTCGCAGGCCTTCCAGAGCTCTTGGCTCAGCGGCAGGAGATGCATCAGCGGATGAAGGCGAGATTTGAGCGCGACTTTCTGGTATACATTACTGTTGATCCCACGGCAAGCTATTATAAGGAGGGCTAATTATTTTAGGATTTTTTTTTTGATCAGGTTTAGGAATTATTTTTGGATTCCTGCTTCTCTGCTTTTCCTGCTTTTCCTGCTTCTCTGCTTTCCTGCTTTTCCTGCTTTTC
>Ga0126342_10003081_pt1 | contig 27132 bp, 22 predicted proteins | sample Cyp1metagenome_FD_92528 | JGI IMG/M metagenome (GOLD analysis project Ga0126342, IMG submission 92528) | Coral microbial communities from Lord Howe Island, Old Settlement Bay, Australia - Cyphastrea 1 metagenome | ecosystem: Host-associated > Invertebrates > Cnidaria > Coral ... | reverse complement strand
TATATTATATATATTATATATATTATATATATTATATATATTATATATATTATATATATATTATATATATTATATACATTATATTATATATTATATTATATTATATATATTATGTATATTATACATATTATATATTATAAATCATATTATATATATTATATAATATATATTATATAATATATATTATATTATATATATTATATTATATATAATATTATATAATATATAATATTATATATAATATTATATTATATAATTCCTGTTCACAGGGTGTTGAGCAGTGAGTGGAAGAACTTCTGTGGTGGCCGTCTTGACCTCAAGACTCTTGTAAAGCTGTTGGCTTATCATGGATGCCTCCCTGTTGACTGGGGCCACTATTTCGGTTGCTGTGGGATACCTTATTCGTAGTAGCTTGGGCGAAACCAAACCTGAGTGTCCCCCCTGTAACTGTGTGTGCCACTGGAAAACGGGATCAGCACCTGAGCCTAGCTCGTCCGGCTTTTCTTTCTGGATCGTTGGGGCCCTAGCTTTGGTTGTGGTGGTGATTCTCGTCAGCAACTTCGCGTTGGTCTGCAAGATCACACTGCGTGACGGAGGAGCGGGGGCAGACCGGGAGATCCAGATTAACGTCAAAGGGAAAAGTGGTAAGGGTGTTTACTCTGGACGTGGTTTGGCTATCACTGGCTAATGGCTTTCCTCCCCGGGCAGATCTTATATCACGACTATGGTGAGCATCCCAGGGTTGTACACACTCGAGTGGTATTAGGTCATATAGAGAACTTGGACTACATGATCAGAACCCCCGATGGAGACATGTATGTTGAGACCTGCGACCCCTCCAACATAGACCTGGTTGGCTTTTTTGTGGGAGCAGATGATGGGAGCACACCTGCCGGAGTGCCTGCAGCCTCTGTGTATGGGTTCCCCCCAATGAACCTGCAGCAGTTCAACGCCATCCTGGCAGAAGGCAGGGTGGAAGTGCAAGCTGAGTTGGCACGGCGTGGCATTGCAGCGCCAGTTGCTGCTCCTGCTGCTCTCAACTGGGTCCTAGCCGAGTACGTGCCGGGCCACAAGATTGGGGAGGAGGTACAAGTTGCTCCGGGTATGGTTCAGCAGGGTGACTATGGTTTACATGTGATGACTGATAGTGAGGGAACCAATAGGCCTGTTTTGGTTTGTCGGATTGCGCCAAATGACTTGGACAATTTCTGTGAGACACGAATTGGACTGGCTCGATTGAGTGAGGCAGCTGCAGGTTCTGATCGATATGCTGGGGAAGATGTGAGAACTTTGGAGGTCAAATATGGGGCCAGTGGGGAGAGACTTCGGTCGTTCAAAGACACTGTTCAGGAAATGATACAGGTTGAATACGACGATTTCCCTCTGGCCCCTCGCACAGCTCTTCCATATGTTCGAGCAATTGCTTCAGTATCAGACTCTGCTTATGCGCAGCATCTTAGCTGGGTGGTCCAGTCAAAGATTCCGGATGGAGACCGGGCCATCCACGAGGATGAAGTATTGTCCCGTGTGTTGGACCTGGCAGTAACTTTTGACAGCTTGAACATTGCGAACCTTGCATCGTTTGAGCTTCTGATCAGACGAAAGCAGTTGCTGGCCGAAGCTCATGCATACAATCCATCGTCACCATCATATGAAGGTGCAGATCATTTTCTTGGAACTTCATACCGACCGGGAGGAGCTATCATTGTGCCAGAGTTGGTTGATCATGTTGCTAAGAAACTGCAACAAGAGTCCCAGATCCTCAAAGAGAAGCGTAAACAGCAGGAAGCCAAGGGAGGCAAGAAGGGCAAAGGACGTGGTACAGCCCCCATCCCACCTGGAGGAAAGGGTGGTGGGGGCGGTGACAAGTAGATCTACAAGTTTGGGGTGGCTTTGCTGGCTGGGCTGCCCTTGCGACTTTCTGAGCCAGCCTACATCCTTGGGCCCATCTTGGTGATCATTTTTCCATTTTCATTTTTGTGGTTCACTCATGACGCGTGGGGCCCACAGTTCGATTTTTCATGAACCTTGCTCTGACGGTCGAAACCGGGACATTTTTCCCTTGCCACTTCTCAGTGAAGAGGCGCAGGAGCACAGCTTCGTGAGTCGATCTGTGAAGAGAAGGGTCCTGCGTAGGATCAAAATCTGCAGGCGAGTGAATCTGGCCATACAAGCTTTGAATTCGCTTTATTTTGGCAGTTCTGTGCCTAAGGTGGAGGAGGTCCATGACTTGAGTTCTCTGCCCATGGCCCAGCGCCTGTGCATTCAGGACATTGTGAAGAAGGTCTCAGCTTTTGGGGCCTGTCCGACTACTGCAAGCAGCTCAGGAGCCCTGCAGGCGCTCCGAGTAGCCGGTGGAGGTTATCAAGAGCCAGAAGCTGGCGTGGGTGAAGTTACCAATATGGTTTTGGAACTTTTATCGTTACCCAATGGTAATGTTGCGGGAGTGGATTTAGATAACTCCTTGGAAGGTCCCCTCAAAGACATGGTGGTTGACTTCGAAGGTTGGATGCTTCAGGATGCTTCTACTTGGAGTAAACTGTGTGATGAGGCTCATAAAATTCGTCCGTATGATGATCCCAGTCTGCGTAATCGTACCCAATATATCGCCTTCCTTAAGCATCTCAAACAGAGTGGGATATTGGGGCTCACCAATAAGTGCCGTGGGCGTGTGGGAGCCTTCACGGTGACCAAGAAGGCAAAGATCATCGATGGAAAATCAGTTCAGAGACAGAGGCTGATTCTCGATTGCCGTCAGGTGAATCTGGCTTTCCGTGAGCCACCGCGGACAGAGCTGGGAAGCCTTGCGTCGTTGTGCGAGATTGAGCTCCCAGAAGGTGAGACGTTATTCTGCGGTGGGGCTGATATACAAGATTGTTTTTATGCAGCACGTACTTCTCCAGAGCTTTCCAACTACTTTTGCCTGTCCCAAGATATTAGTTATTCAGAAGCTTTAGAGGTCTGGGGTGATGATTTCCCTTTTGGTGATCTACGCGGTCCTCTCTCTCCTTGCATTACGGTGCTGCCTATGGGTTATAGTTGGTCCTTCTTTCTGATTCAGAAACTCCATGAGCAATCCACACTTAGGGCATTGAAAGCAGATCGAAGCCGATTGATTTTGGAGGGCTATCCAGCTCCTGAACTTTCTAGGGACGCAGCTTGTGCGATGCCTTATTGTGATAATTTGCATTCTATTTCGTTATCCCGTGAAGCTTGTGATGCAGGTTTGGATGCCATGAAGTATGACCTCAGTCAGATGGGATTCTTACTCCACGAGGAATCCAGTGCAAGTGATTACTTTCAAACATTGGGTGGAGTGGTGGACGGCAAGCAGGGTATAGTGAGATTGACCCCAACAAGATCCTGGAATATCCTCTTGGCTTTTGAAACTTTGTTGAAAGGTAAAGTACGTTGGGATACCGTTAGAAGGTTGCTAGGACATGCGGTCACCATCTGCGTGCTGAACCGCTCTGGAATGTCAATTTTTCGTGCTCTATATGATTTTGTAGAGTCCCAAGCAGATCCACGACCTCTAAATCGACGAGAGCGACAAGAAGTAAGTATTTTCATTGGGCTTATTCCTCTACTGGTAGGTGATCTTAGACGAGGTTGGAGTGAGTCTATTCTTTGCACAGATGCAAGCCCCCACGGTTACGGTGTTTGTCAGCGTGAAATCAAGCAACAACAAGTGCGGGAAGTGGGCCGCTGGCAGGACAAGTGGAGATTTCGCCACCTTGACCCTGCTGAGTGGAGACCACGACAGCGCGCTGCAGGACTTAGCGGGCTGGCAGACTGGGAGACTGTTTTGGGGATGATGGAGGTAGACAGCATTGATGATCTCTATACATATAATGGCTATTTCCCAGAAGTTCCTCATGATTGGACTGAACCATCTCAGTGGAGAACACAACTCATGGGGCGGTGGCGGGATACTTCACAGCATATCACTGCAAAAGAGGGTCAAGCTTTGGTTTTGGCGGTTAGGCACCTCAGCAGAGCAGCACACAATAGGGGCAAACGTCATTTGGTTCTGGTGGATAGTTTTTCTCTCAGTATGGCTATGTGCAAGGGTCGTGCCTGTAGCTTTGAACTTTTACGTACAACTCAAAAAGTTGCAGCACTCAGCTTGGCATGTAACTTCACTATCAGAACTAGATGGATTAGCTCTGAAGACAACGTAGCTGATGGTCCATCGCGCGGGCAGATCCGCCCGGGTGCTTATTGCGCCCCCTCATCAAGCAATCAACCCTTCAAGCAAAAGGTTGAAGCCCTTGGCAGTGGTGAAGCCTGCCAAACAGAGTGGGAAAGTGGCTACCCGGGTTCTCACCAGGGGCTCAGTCGAAGCTGCTGGGAAGAGAGCGCAGCCCATAGCCACCCAGAAGAGCCGAGTATTGAAGGGACAGACTTTGAAGCAGCCAACCACTCCGTCAACCAGAAGAGTCATAGCAAAGACCTCGGTGCTGAGCGCAGAAGCGCAGAATCTTGCAAAGGGCAACCACCTCAGTCGGCTGGAGAGAAGGTCAATATCGATTGCGGTGGAGAACCAGTATGCCAACTACTACATGAAATTCGTGAATTTCTGCCACGAGGTAGGGATGCAAGGGCCTCCGAAAGGGCCGGTCGACGCCATTTTGGCCGACTACATGGACCATCTCTTCCTGCAAGGAAAAGGAGTTCACGAAGGCGAGAAAACATTGGCCAGCTTGGAATTCCAACATATCCAGCTCAAGGGCAAGCTCGAGAGAGCCCGGCGAGCCCTCAGAGGATGGCGCAAGGAACGTCCGCCAGAATCCAGGATACCCATTCCAAAGTTCATAGCTTTTGGAGTGGCCATGACTATGATGAGCCGCGGAAAGCGGACCATGTGCCTGAAAGTGCTGCTGGACTTCGACACCTACATGAGACCCGGAGAGTCGTTGGACCTTCGAAAAAGGCATTTCATTCGCCCTGTCAAAGCAGCTGGCAGGCAGTATCAGTGGTTCTCCATCATAGTGAGAGATTACGACGACCTCCAGCCGGACAAGGTGGGGATTTTCGACAACTCGATTCCTCTGGACAGCCAAGAGCGAATGTGGCTGGGGGATGTGATGGATGCCCATGTGAAGACTTTGCCCAACAAGGAGAGCAAGATTTTCGAATTCAGCATGGAGGACTACAGGAAGGAGTTTGTGAAGGCAGCCAAGGCCTTGGGGTTGGAAGGGCTGCACCCTTACCAATTGCGCCACGGCGGAGCGGCCGAAGATCTCAGTGGACGCCATCGAGACCATCATGGAGTAAAAGCCAGAGGCCGATGGGCCACAGACCAGAGCGTCAGACGTTACACAAAAGTGGGCAAAGTGCAGCAGCTCCTGAACCAGTTGCCAGGAGGAGGGCTGGAGTACTGTCAATGGTGTCACAGGAACATGGAGAGAGTGCTCAGGGGCCAGACTCCAGCGCGAAGCATGTGAGTTGTCAGCAAGATGTTTTCCAGGAGGAAAGACTCCCACGTTTCTTTGGTTTGGAGATTTTTGCAGGTACAGCTAGAATCAGCGCCGCAATGTGCAAGCTAGGCATGCCCATGTATCCAATCGATATCTGTCTTTTTGAAGGTCATGATGTGTTGGACAAAGCTGTGGAACATCGTATTCTTAATTGGATCCGTTCTGGGCGAGTCCTATTTGTTTGGATTGGTATGCCTTGTACTTCATTTTCTCGAGCTCGAAAATTGGATGGACTGGGGCCTGGCCCTTTGCGTACTTCTGCATATCTCTGGGGGCTTCCATATCTTAGTGAACGTGATCGTAAGAAAGTACTCTCGGGTAACAACTTGCTGCTCTTCACTTTGCGCGTATTGAAAGTCTGCGAAGACATGCATGTGGCTTATGCTCTGGAGAATCCTCTTTCTAGCATGGCGTGGGAGATTGATCGAATGCAACGTTTTGTTGAACATTTTTCCCCCTGTCAAGTTGTTTTGGATTTTTGCCAGTTTGGTGAAGCATGGAAGAAACCAACCCAGCTTCTGACCAAAGGTTGGGACTCAACTCCTCTTGCCAGAAGATGTCAGTCGGTTCTTGGCAAGCGCAGTCTAACGCATCGCCAACACATCCCCTTGCGAGGAGTTGACTACAGCGGCCTGTTTCTGACCTTGCGAGCCCAGCCGTATCCTTGGGCCTTGGCTGAACTGGTGGCTGCGCAGTTGCGGTCAACATGGCCAAACACCTAAATAGGGGATACGGGTGATGTTTTCCTTTTAAAGAAGAAGTAGGATGACACCCTGGCAATGTGCAAAATAACATGCACTCTATGCCAACTGTCAATTTCGAAACAACTAGAGCAACGCTCTGTCTGGCCAAAATGGGAAAGGGCTGCAGTGAGCGATTCATAATTCCTGTTCACAGGGTGTTGAGCAGTGAGTGGAAGAACTTCTGTGGTGGCCGTCTTGACCTCAAGACTCTTGTAAAGCTGCCATCCACCGCCCCGCCTACCACACTAAGGGGTGATGTTTTCCTTTTAAAGAAGAAGTAGCATGACACCCTGGCAATGTGCAAAATAACATGCACTCTATGCCAACTGTCAATTTCGAAACAACTAGAGCAACGCTCTGTCTGGCCAAAATGGGAAAGGGCTGCAGTGAGCGATTCATATGTATATATAAAATATATAATATATAATACATATATAATATTATATAATGTATCTATTGAAATTGTAAAAGTCTCAAAGTGTCCAAGTGGAAAAGCACTGCACGCTGCTTTGGAGCCCTTTTTGCCAGATGCAAAGCACTTCTTCTGTGAAGCTCGAACTTTAGAGCTTGAATCGCCGACAGCCACCAACCACTACCGTCACTACCATCACAAGGAAGTATTTGAAATGCCCAAGAATCACCAAGTGTCACCCAGCGCAAATGAATTCACAACTGTTTCCATTCTGAAATGCGTTGTTGTAATTTGTTGTAAACATTGGCTGACATGTGTGAATATAAAGCCGCAATACTTGACAGTCATCTACGACATGCTACAGCATAACAAACGCAACGTTCACTGCATATACTAAGACATATTCTATAATTACAAATCACAGGGCTGCAGGGCTGTCTTGTTGAATCAAGAACAAAAAACAAACTCTTTCTTGAACACAGTCTGACTGGGTATAAAACCGACTCTGCTTCTTCAAGGCATACCTCTGCTGTTTGGGTTCATGCGAATCGCACCAGTTTTGTGAACAAATCGTGCTGAGATGCTACGCCCTGGAAGAGCTGTCTGCTTTTGCAACGTTAGTCGTCCGGGTCGTGTTTGCATGCTGCATGTCACTGCATGTCCCTATCAAACTCATGTTCGGGCCATCTTGCGCGGCCTCTCCTTTTTGGCCAGCCTGGGCGCATGCTTGACAAACCATTGAACAAAGCAATCATCACACCACTTCTGAAATATATGTTCACAAATCAAAACAACTTCACCGCAACATATAATATAGCCGGCCAGAAACGTGCCACACCGTTTACAATCCAGTCAGCTGACTTCTGGGCTAAGGAGAGAAACAAACCAACCTGACAACCTTACTCTACAGCGCAAATGCACGTCGCGCATATTGCGGCACGCTAGCTTGAAAACCCTCCCAGAACAGCTAAAGAGGAAAAAAACAAGTTTTTTCACTTACAACAAAGATGTCAAAGATTGCCGGGAGTTTGCGGGCAGTGGCAAAGGCCAGAAGAGATCACAAGAGATCAAAAGAGTGCAGACATGTGGAGACACTTCTCATAGAACCTGAGGCCGCTGCAGCCATTCAGAAGATTGCCTTGCATGACTCATGGTTAGCCTTGGCATCTGAACAGATGCATACAGATACTGCTACAAAATGGTACGCATGAGTGAGGGTCACTGGGTCAAAATTTGTCAAAAAGCAAGATTCATAATTTCTACTCTTCAGAAGGATGGATTCAGGCTGATTCAGAATCGTTTCATGTTGTGGCATCTCTTACTTTTAAAGGACTATATATATGAATAAGAAAAGAGCAATATCAGTTCCTGCGAAAAACACTGCAGTCTGCCCTGCGTTCTCGTGAGTGTCAGGCCCCACTTCTGGATCCACTAAAACAAGAAAGGGGCCCATCTTGAGCCTCAAGAAATGGAACAAGCAATAACAGCAATGTTTACAAGCAATAACAAGAATCTCTCAAAGAATCTCAAAAGATCTGAAAAGTTGGTGCTTCTGCTTCTGCTTTTTTTCTTAGAATCCGTAGCTTCAACCGAAGCTATGCTCCAACTCAGAAATAGAAGACAGAACACGTCCACAAACCATCCACAGGTTCCACCATTTAGAGTTTAGAAACATTTACTGTTGCAAACTGAATCAAACTGAGATCTGTTCGTATCAGCACTCCTCAGCTGAAGCGTATGGAAAAGCCCACTTCAAAGCCCAGTCGTCAAAATGCACCGGGGCTCAAGACATTTCAAGACCACAGAAAATGTTTAACTGTTTGACTTTGTACATATTTTGTACTACTTTGTAATGAACTTTGCAATACGCTATCATAACTAGACTTCATCTTGTGACATTGTAACATCCATGCAACATCAATCACAGCCAAGGCTCCGAATCGCTGCTTCATCAGCAATGGTCAAATCCAAATCATCAAGAGCGATCCAGTGGCGAACCTTCCAGCGTGCGTCACTAAATCATGTTCAACTGCTGAACCCATGGTCGAAAAAATGAAACACAGATAAACAAAGTCTATCAATGGAATCAAAATGAATCAAAGATATCAAAGTCACAGCTAAGGCATGCCAAGATTTGCCATGAGAAGTCCGTATTGTCAGTCTTCATGAGTGTGCGAATATGTGTGAATAGAACTTCATAGACTTCACAAGTTTGAAGCACCGCAGCAAGCTTTGAGTTGGCGAGTTGGCGAGTTGGCAAGTGCTTGATCCAAGTTGGAAACTTTCAGAGGCATGGATTGGTCAATGCCCACTTTGGACATCTTTGAATTCCAAGGAAGAAGTTGCGAAACCAAAGATCCGCAGCTGTGCAGACAGATCAACGATTACAATCTCACAATATCTTGAAATTCAGGGTTTACACAATTTTATAATCAGTGTTTTCTCGCTTTCTTGGGGAGTGTTAAGAAATTGTGTAAGGTTGACTTTGATCCTTTATTCACTTTCTCATACTTTCTCACCATTCTCACCATATCGCTCACCATATCGGCAGATCTTTGATATGTTTCCCGCGAATCGCCTCCCTGTGCTCTTGCAGCCAGGCGGTGATTTCACGGGCACGTCGCTCCGCCCACCGAAGCCGCAGTGTGGCCTGAAATCGAATGCCAAAATCGTCTGAAAATGGCTTTCGAATGCTTCGGAATGCTTGGGAAAACGAGAACATGCGAAGATATGCGCAGATTTCCAAAGTTATTGAGATGTCACAAGTGTCATGAAATTTGAAGATTGTTGAAGGATGTGTCATGGAGGCCAGGGGGCGGATAAACGTTGATGTTGGAAAAGGACGATTCAAATTGCTGCATGTTACAGTACTCTAAGTACATGTAACTACTATGAAGGTGGTCCTATTCACTAGGTAAAAAGGATTCACCAGAGAACAAATTGCACACATAGTGTCTCCGGCTTTCTTGTAGCAATGTCAAAACGAAACGCGTGCCACGGAAACCTCCTGGCAATGTACAAGTCCGGGCTCCGTTTCCCGAGAGCACATTTCAAATCTGTCCAAGGGTTCTTGTAACAAAGAAAAAAATATCATTAGCTTCCCAAGAATCATGCAAATCATTACTCATCATGGAGGATCGACCGCAACTTAATTGTATTCCTCCTTCCCAGACTTCTTACCATTTGCATATATGTATACCCTAAAAATCCAACTTTGAGCAAAAAGTTCAGAGTCGAGTATCTTTTGGCATTTGGGCAGTTGGACAGTAGAAAATTCCTATGACCTGTACAGGACCTGTACCTGCTTGTCCGGATCGAGCTTTGTACCAACAAAGAGATCCTGGCAAATCCGAAAAGGATCGAAAAGGGACGAAGATCGACAGAACATGACAGAACATCAGCACCGAGCAATGAACGTCATGTGAATAATGTGATTATCATGTGAATGCTTTCAACAACTTTCAAAGGGATACACACCAGAGCAAACATGTGCCGGCCACTCTTGCGATGGCTTACCTTTCTAGACTAAGCTGGATCTCAATTTCTGGTTCCACTCAACTTCACTGGAACCATGCGTATCCATTATATACATTCCATTACACACTTACCGTTGAACTTCTCATCCTTTGCTGTGAGGGTCACAGAAGGCCTGTGCAGCCCCTGCCCGCGTCTCCTCTCGTGGGCGCAAAACAGGGGTAACTCCTCTCACGCGCCTGCAGCATTGACAGCCTCTTGCCGTCGTTCTTTGACATACTGCCTCTAGCATTATCTAGCTAGTCGTCTTTATGCGCTCTGCTTTAGACAAAGGAGGTTAGTTGTGCCTCAGTATGTGTATCAAGCTTTAATTATTGGTTGATTCAACTAAATTTAACCTCCATTTATATCAGCTACTTCAAGTCTTGCAAGTCGGAAAGTCTGAATAAGGGCCTTTCAGGGCTAAGCTTGTCACATGCCCAGTGCTCTGAGCGCGGTTTGTGCCTGGACCAAGGAAAATAGGGCTCTGAGAATATCGGAAAAAGGCAAGGGCCTGAGATGAACTTCGTTTGGGTCGAATCTGCACAAAATCTGCACTTTCTTTAGAGTTGAATGGGATTCCAAGGTTGCTCAATGTTGAGTGCATCACTTGATATCACTTGTCTACTTGAATACTTCAGCTACAGAGATATGTAACCCTAAAGAGTGTCATGAGTGGCTGCACGTAATGCAAGGATTCAATGTGTCAGTGCAACATGCATCCCGTTCTGTTTTCCAGCACCTGTCTGAGACCAAGATCTCGGCGATTCTCTTTGCCCTTCTGTTTTCGTTCTCAAACCATGCACTGTTTCAGCTTTCTTCATCACCTTTATCTTTCTTCAAAACTTTCTTCTTTGTTCTTCTGTGTTTTTCCGTGTTCTTCGTTATTCTGTGGGCGCCCTGAAGCCTCTTCGAGCAGTGACGAACTTCTTCGCCATTCCGATGACACCACGAGACCTTCGGTGTGACGTATGTCCCAGGGGCGAATCCCGGTGGACTCCACGATGCATCACCGGCATGACACCACGATGCGTCACTGATGTCACTGCGTACGTCACACCGTACGCCACACCGTAAACCACACGCGTGGCAATGCATGAGGTGAACACTGCGTCAGAAAACAAATGATACAAATAAAAGCGACAAAAAACAAAACAGAACTCGATGGATTCACTTTGGAACGAACCCGCATTTAATGGCCCCCCAATCAACTCCTGATTATTTCTGTCACTGCCATCATTGTAGCATATCAAATCATAAAAATATTCTGACTCATCTAGACTCATCTAGCAACTTTTCTCGCAACTTTTCTCTGCAAACTTATCACCGAAGCCACCGAAGCTTGCGGTGGCAGGGACTCTGGGTCTCCCAGCTCGCGCCCGTAAGGTGTATCAAGTACCTGCTGCAATATCTGACTGAGCGCTGCATCCTGCAATGCTCTATGGACAAGCTATGACAACTTTTATGCCATGTATTGCGTGTATTGCATATATCACATGTACTACATATATTATCATATATTGGATTAACTGACACATACATTACATATATTTGAACATATTACACACGCACGCATCACTCTTTCTCTCTCTCTCTATATATATATATATTGCATCATATTGCATATATTGCATTCTACAGAATAAGCAAATGCCTCTGGATCAGTTTTGCAAAGATGCCCCTGTTTTTGCTGGCGAAGCAAATTGCGTGGAAATGACTAGAATCTCAAGGGTTCGTGTCCCGAGTTGCCGCTCCAATTCGCAAATTCTCTGTTGTCCCCTCGACATCCCTCGACATCCCTTGACATTCCTCGATCCCACCCCGGTGCTTGAGAGCTCGCAGTGCTTCAGGTAACAGCGCACGATTGCCCCTAGGCTGGAGCAAGGCCGGCAAAGAACATCAAAGGCCAGCTGCACGGATCACTGTCGAATCGGTCAATCAAAAGTGGACACGCAGCTAAAATCGCTAAAATATGCTAAAATCACGTTAAACACACACACAACAGCTATGGTGCTACGGTTGTGCCCCAAGTGTCTGGCATTGCTGAGGTCCGAGCAAATCAAGAGGCAAGGTGCCCCCATTCACAGTAATCATTGGAACGCTCTCCAACCTTGAGTGGCCACTGCCACGATGTTACAAGCATCATTCAGATTGATTTCGAGATAGAGATTATGTTGCTCAGCAAAAAGTGGTACAAATCAGTGGATGATTTTCATGCTAAGGAGCTCCTAGTGTCTATACAAGTCAAGGTGTGTCTTGTGCTGTGTATTCCCCGCAAGACGCTCTAGTCTCTTTCGTACTTGCCTTGGTCCTGTTCTTGTTGTCCTTTATCATTTTTTCATATTTTTCCCCTGTCCTTCACGGCCTCTACATCTACAGAAGGGAGAAGACTCAGATTGCCGACTTTCGAAGAACTCCATCGATGTCCAGGAAGATTGCCAAGGATAAATCCTGAGAGAAAGGTCAAAGCCCAAGCGGCCGTAGCAATGCAACAATCTGCAAGGTAACGAAACGAATGAAGATACAGAAAGCGGATCACAACCGGGTTGAAGGGGTTCAAAGAAACTGAAGCAGAACAAAGCCACTGAAGAGGCTTGAAACTGTCAAAAGATGCCGAGAAAATCCCAAGACAAAGAACTGTCACCGGATCAAACGGGAAAACTTGTGGCAAATGTCCTGTAGTAAACATTGGCACATGGCACATGGTGGCACGAGGCCAGCATGTGACATGCTGTAAGTATAGCATATGAGATCTTGACGGATCGTAGATGGCTAGGCCACCCCCATGGAGGTGGTTGCTGGGGGGGGATAGCATTGTGGGGGGGGTTGCTGGCGCCGGCCGGGACCATATATATATACATATGTATGTATATATATATATATGTGTGTGTGTATGTATATGTACTAGGCATGCCACTTTGTACATACTTTGCACATCTTGTGCAAAACTCATTGCTCCTCTTTGGCTGGTGGATCAGCAAAGATATCCTGCGCAAAACACGAACTTGACTCAATCAATCAACAAAACACGCACAAATGAATAAATAAACAAATGAATATGTAAATAAATGAAGAAGTAAATAAATAAGTAAAAAAATCATTGTCAATCATTATCAATCACGCATCCATAAATCAAACAGTCTATCAATCAATCAATCAATCAAGCAATGAACCAATCACACACACAGACATCTCTTCACTAAGCTACCAGAGAATTGTAAAGACTTCTGCAATCATTATCCTGTATCACTTCAAACAAAATGTGCAATGTCCTTGGAAGGTGTGACTTTTTTCTCTGGATCTGGCCTCAGCAAGAGTTCATTCATCATTTTTCTCTGCTCTTGCCACGCTCGAAGCCATCTTCAAAGCCATCTCATCAAGCCACGGTTTGCTCGTCCTTCCTCGTCTCTAGCCACGTTTTGAGATTCCAACGCTGGCATCCCGGCGTACAAATCTCCGGAGTCTGTCTCAGGCCTGAGACTCACGAAACACCGGTCACATCCCCTTCTGAAATCAAACTGAAATGTGACACCGTCGAAGGTAAACACATCACATGTAACACATGTTGAATCTGCTCCGTTTAGAAAAGAGGTTCATGATCACATGTAACACATTTTGTGGCTTGCGGCAGCGGAAACACCTTTTCAGCTATTCTCTTTGCCATGCCCTCTGGAGACGAAGGAGTTGTACACAGCCCACAGAAGACCTACCTGCCACGGTCACTGCCAGGGTCAACTTTGCTTCTCTGCTCAACCGCCTTCAGTGATTCTCCAACCACCTCTTACTCTTCCGTTCAACACACACAAACACACTCAGCTTCAATCACCCACCCATGCATACAACTACACTTACAAATATATATATATATAATTATATATATATATAATTATATATATATATATATATATATAATTATATATATATTTACAGTATAACATATCGAGCGCATTGAGCTGAATTTCAACGTGCCATCGAGATTGGAACGTCGTCCCAGAAATCCGAGCGCACCAGGATGCAAGCGAGTACAAAGGCTATGTAGGCGATGGGAGAACGACCAGAAGGAGCATCGCCAGGCACATGCACAGAGAGGAGAACCTCAGCCAAAAATCTATGGATTGACACAAATCAAAAGTCTAAAGATGTCCAAAGACACATCTCAGTACATATCAGACATATCATAAACAAAAAACAAAAGTGTCACAGAGCGTCACACCTCAAGCCTCGCAGGTGCCCGCTCACAGCCAACAGAAGACGAAGGAAGGACACAACGCAGGATCAATGCAAAACATGTGAGCTTTTGATCCACAGAAATGAAACATTCCACTGTTTCCAATATTTTCCAATCAGGTTTGCAATCTGAGTAACTTTCCCCACTGACACATGCTTTTGAAAAAGGTCAAATATCTCTTTTGATGTCTTTCCATGAAACTTTGAGGGCCATGTGTCCTCTCTAGCGGCCGTTCTTTACCCATCTTTGCCTCTTTTGTCAAGGTGCAACACCACAGGAAGAGGCGGGAAAAATGAAGTGCCACAAACTGTGCCAAAATGCATATCTCTGCGGAGAGGCATCAGCACCTTTCCTCGAAGCGCGGGACCTCCAGGCGGCGCTGTGAGATTCAAACACGAACCAGAAAATCAATATCTAAGGAAACCTGCTGATTGTATATTGCTCTATGAACATAAGATTCAATATACATGATTGATTATCCAAGATCTTTGTAATTTGTCTTTCATCGTTCTAGCTTTGCACATTCCAGGGCATATGAGCTGTTCCAAGGATATTTAATACCTGCTGTTGTGGTATTTCACTTGTTTCACTACTAAAAGTGTCGACTTGCCGACCGTGTCCACCACACCCATTGCTTGCGCGTCCCATGCTCCCATTACGCTCCTTACAAAGGCCATGACTGCGCCCATATATCCAGTGGAAGCACAAAGCAGCTGCAGCGACCCACGCAATGTACCATGTGACAAACCGAAGATCATGACCTGGCGGTGACAAAACGATGGCACAAAATGATGGCACAAAACGATGATGTTTACCGTTGCAACCGTTGCAATGCTTTCAACATCTTGCAACATCTGCAAAAGCCTGAGGCCTCACCTGGAAGAAACCTCCAATCTGGGCTTGCTGGACTCTTTGCACTTTGCACGTTGAAGCAAAACAAAATCGACAAGGACTGACTGCAAGAGCTACAAGAGAAAAAACATAAAAACTTGAAAAAACAACCAAATTATCAAATAGAATTAAATAGAATGTCTTGTTTGAGTGTCTAAAGATGTCTAAAGGATTTGCATTTTGTCCAAACATTTTTTGACACTCCGCTTCATCATGCTTCGCACCCGACACCACTTGGACAAATCCGTCCTCTGTGTAGATGCCCACAAGGAAGGAGGCCTAAAAGCTGGCGGACCCCTTCCCCACCATGAGAAGCGCATTTAACCACGGGCCTAAACACTTTCAGATAGAAACACAAAAACATTGTATGTCGTTATATTAATAAAGTCACATATCTACTTGTAACATGGATTAAATAATGTTGAATAATATGCAATATACACATAATCAAACTTCTGTCTGACGTTTTGATTTGCGAAAGGCCATTATGGTGCGACAGAGGGCTTTTGAATGGGATTATATACATGTCCAAGCTCAAAAATGACTTGAAACCTGATGCAAGTCTTGAAGCCAAGTACAAATGCAATCCATGTTTTAATTCAGCATGACATTTCAATACACTTCATTATCATTTCATCATTTCATTGTGAACTTCTGCCCGGTCCTGCAACGCATCGACCAAATGCCACCAGGACGGTTTTGCCAAGCTATAAACATCTGCCATGAAGGATGCGAATCCCTGGTGCCAGAGTCAGGTCTCCACAAAGATCAAAAGCCAAAGCAGTGAAAGCAGTGAAAGCAGTGACAAGGAACTGGCTCTTTGATGCTCTTTGCAGATTCCGAGATTCGTTCTCAATTTGCAACACTTGCTCAAACAGACTTTGATCACACCCGTTCTGCTGCCCTTACCAAGTGGGTGTACCAGTACTTCTTATTAGTGATGCACATCTGACCACAGTGCTGTTGTTGGAACCTCAGAACTTTCTTCAGAACTTAGGTCTGACTCGGTCTGACTCCCCGTCCTGCAAAATGAGCAATACAGTCATCCAAGTCCACGGCAATAAACAGGGCAGTTTAGTCGTCAGCTCTTCGCCTCATCGTCAAAGTTCCAAACGCGTCAAAATGCATCAACTGACGAAAAGAAGTCACCAACATCGCTATCTCACTCTGTCTCCTTTTGCAAATGTCCATTGCTAGACCCTAAAATACAAACCTGTCAACACAAAGCACGCATGAACACACCATATACCACTCCGCTGGGTTTCTCCTGAAACCCGCAGTGGTGATATTTTTATATATTTTTGACCCTTGTTGGTTGAAGACCGAATCGGTACAACGCGGTACAACGCTCCAACAGTTTCTGCGCTCTGCGCATGCCTGAGCCACTGACGGTAAAAGCCCACTAAGAGCCCAAGAAGCGTGAAACTAAAACAGGATGCTGCATAGTATGGCACTTCCAGCCTCAAGCGGACTCAAGCGGCTTTTCATGCACTCAGACCAACTTTTGATAAACCACTGCCCACTTGAAGGAGTCTGAAAGTCACTTCGATGGGATTGGCCCTAAGAATTATTGGAATAGTGTGTATGTGTGTGACAAACCTTGTCCACTGGATCTGGTAGTGTTTTGTTTTGGGGGACCAGTAAAGAAGCAATGATTTTAGTCGCCACCATGATCAATGAAGGGAACAAAGGTCTCTAAGTGTCTCAGATTCTGAAGATTTTTAAAGATCTTTTCAGCTGAGATGCACCGGCGTGCGCCATTGCCCAGGTACAGACGACTTTGGTCTGTAGTGATCATACCATGGCGTCATGAAGCGGCAAGAGGTAACAGAAGGTGTGAAGCTTCCGAACAAGCGTGAAAGGATTTCGAGATGATTTCGTGCCATTTGACCTGCCAAATACATCCAAATACTACTGTATAGACATGTATAGACTGTATATGATATTGATTGATATTGCAGTCATCCTTGCTGTGTCACTGTCCCAGCAGTTCCTAGCAACGTTGCTGTGAGCAGGTGCATTTGAAGAGAGTATGTCTGTTCCCTTGGATGTCACAACGCTGTCACTCTGGTGGCAAAGGTACTAGAGAAAGCAAAGACCATCAGCGAAATGCATCTGCTTTGTCCTCAACCAATTTCGATGCAGGGAGGAAAGCATCATCCCTTTGTCAATGAACAGAACTTGTTCTGAGGAAAAGTCTGAGATATTCCAAATGCATTCAATATGAATCTGAAAAAACTTGAAACAACTTGGAACATTTAGAAGAAGATCAGGTAAAGGCCAAATGCAAGTAGCGGACTCGGACACAAGCAATGTGCCCACGCACACTCAAGCGCACTCACACTATCTAGTAAATCTAGTCCTACATAACTTGTATCACACTTTCATGGAGACAGAATAAACCTTACAAGCTGACCATTGACCTTCCCATCAAACTGAAACATCCACTTCTGACCTCTTCTTGGACTCTTCTAGGGGCTTCAAAGGCCTAGGAGCGGACACAAAACAAGACCGGTCCAAGCTGAAGAACGTTGAAGTTTAATTGAATGCTGTTAAATGCTGACTATAAAATTTGTATATATATATACATATATAATATATGTAGAGTATTAATGAGTATTATATATACAGCAGAACCGGCAGAAGTTGATCCCGTGCTTGGAAGGGCTTTAAATAAACTCAGGCACCAACCATGTACCAGCTCCACTCAAAAGGGACTGAGACTGCAGAGACTGCTTGCGAAAGCTCCTGGCATGACTTTGATGCTACCAGGCCCCCGTAGGATCCTTTTTTATCACTTGCCACAGATCTTGGTGATTCTTCCAAACGCATGGTGTGACATGCTGCTACGCTTTTTTCAAAGTTTTCACCGTATCAGATGTGCTTGTGAAGCCATGACTGCGCCGACCTCACAAGCATTCGAAGGACTCCTGCAACCTTAGAGAAAAGCATAGGAAAAACGCTAAAAACAACCTCTAGACTCTAGAGTCTCTACAGTCTCTGGAGTCTTTAGAGGTGAGAAAAGGATAGAAAAGGTCTTTTGCTTAATCAATTTTTACTTTGCTTCACCATTTTTGACTTTGCTTTGCTCCGCTCACATCCCACGTCTTGGCGGGCAAGACGTCTATCCCTTTCAAAAATCTTCAAAGCTACAGAGTTCGCAACCTCTTTGAAGCCTGGTTTGTTAAAAGGCTCGAGAAACATGTCATGTTCACAAAATGAATCTGGAAAAACATGTCAAAACAATTCAGAAGGCTTTCATCTGACATTTCTTTGTAGAAATCCGGAGTATGCTAAGATATGCTAAGATATGCTAAGGTTCACACCCGGATCTCCATGAGCATCGCCTTAGAGAGAAGCCATACCCTGGTTTTCAGGAGATTTTGATCAAAGCACTTGGTTTCGGATTTGGTAAAGCAGTATGGCCGGGTATGTGCATATGCGCTCCCCTTCTAAGAGTAGCTCTACGGTTATGCGTTCTAGTTGGGAAACCACATCATTAGCTAGGATATGCTGGGATTGCAATAGATTAAACACATTAATCACGGCATGTTATTTACTCTCAGTGGGTGGGCGCACATGGCTCATACCACCATTGTAAACACGCATTACATATGTTTCATATTTGTTTATGCAATTTTATGCACTGCATTAAGCGCTGCCGGCAAGCCGTTCCTCACACTTAGTCCAGCAGAAGCCTGACGAGCTGGTCATCTGCCAGCGCCCATGCTACATTTCAACCCGAGCCCAGCAGGCTAGATCTCACAATGATCTCACAATATCATATCCCCACGTGAATAAAACTCAGGAAAAGTTTGACCTTAGGCCCAAAAAGTGATTCTTGTTTCGAAAATAGTTTGAGTGTGCTTGAGTAGTTACTGAATCTTACTGGGTATACTACTCTAGTGTATAGTCGTTCAATGTTGTTTATAATATCAGATATCGGATATCTACTGCCTACTCTGTATCACTGCCTTATCCATGCCAGTTCCCTGGCCGTCAATCGGGACATCCCCCGAAACAGATGATAAACACATGATAAACAAGTGCAACTATCAACGGAATTCAGCAGATATGAACAGATAATAAGATATAATAAGATATGAACAGGATTGCCACATCTCAAGTCAACTTTGCCATACAGAGTCCATCTTAGAAGAAATGTCTTGGATGATCTTGATTTGTAGAGCCTTCCCTATTACCTTAGACCTTAGACTCTATTCAGTCTATTCGTTGTTATTCCCGAACTCTCTACACCACCTTTGAAGCTTTTCTTGGCCAATGGAGCTGGTGCTTGACACGGGCCATCAGAAGTTCATGCTCCATCTCGATAAAGGCTTTCATCAAGGCTTTCATCAAGGCGTTCTCTTCTCTCAAGTTGGGCTTGAACTAGATCCATTCAGATCCATTGAGATCCATTCAGATCCATTCAGGGCTGTGAATCTGGCGCGTTCTTTGGAGCATTTTGCTCTGCCCCTCGGAGACGTCAAGAAGCAGAGTCTGAAGAGTCTGAAGAGTCTGAAGAGTGTGAAGAGTCTCATGATCAAAGTTCTCAATGACTTTTTCAATGCATCGCTTCAGGATCTTTGGGCCTCGAAGCTGCAATGTGACGCAGAGCTTATAGGTCCGATACTTTCAGCACTTCAAGTTCCGTTCTGACAGATTCTCAGCCGCTCACTCTCAAATCCTACAATACAAGTAGTACTGTAGTCCATAATGTTCCTCAATGTTAATATCTTTAAGATTTCTATCTCAGCTTCAGCTCCACATAGTGCCGCAACTCGACCATCGACCCATCGAAGCGAGGCGGACGCAGATGACGCAGATGGATGCAGACATTTCTTCTGTCGAGTTCGGGTTCATTGGATTCGTCGGGTTCTGTCGAGCCAAGGCCGTGCAAAGGCGAGGCAAAGCTTGTCGCTCGCAAACACCTTGACAAGCACCGTGGTAAGGACCGCAAGCACCTTGGGCTGCCTACATCAAGCCAAGGAAAACATAGAAAAACTATGGAAAACTACTAAATATAGGGCAAAAAAGAAGTGAACACGAGACATGCAACATCTTGCGACCATTTTCAATCCGTTTTTAGGCACCGTTTCCCTTCCCTCTTCACCGCGCCTGTGCATCAGCACTGCGATGGTTCACCTCGGCAAAATGCTGCTTGAGGTGGGGAGCTTGAAGAAAAATGAAGCGGAAAATATGTCAACACAATATAAACAAATCACAAACAATATATACATCCTAAATGTTGGACCATATTGTAAACATGTTGTAAGCATGTTTGAACTATTTCAAGGGATTCAGAGAAATGACAAGGCCAATGGGCGAATCTTCGGGGGGAACAGGCAGCCTCAGGCAAGCAGTCGAAAAAAGATTGCGACTCAAGGATTGTCGAACACATGTACTTCCAGTACTTTAGAGTCGAGCCTTCACTGTGCTTTCTTTATGTTCCTATCCCCGCAAAAGGCTTTGGCAAAAGGTTGCAATCATTTGAGATATCATGTGTATATATATATATATTATATATATATGATATATATATATATATATTATATATATATGATATATATATATATATTATATATATGTGTGTGTGTTACATATTTTGAAATGGCATCACTTTCATGGGACGTCCCACCACTAGCTGTTCCAAGGCCTTGAGGCCTTGACTGCCACAATGCGATCACCCCGCTGGATAGATAGCAGTGGATGTAAGTGATTCCTTTGGGGGCAGTGCCGCAGTGCAACAAAAAGTGGCAAGTGAAGGAGCTGGGAAATCATGGAAATGAGCCTTTTCAATCCTTTTCAATCCTTTCCAGGATTCTATTTCTTTTGCCTTTTGACAACTCTAGGAAGGTCCTTCCCGGGCTTAGGGATGCACACCGCTTTGGGGCTTTTGGAAAGGAGCGGATCAAATGGGCTAGGCCCTAGGCCCTAGGCCCTAGGCGGCTAGTTACAGACAGGTACTCAAAAGTCAGCCAGCTTTGAGTCAACATCCCTCTGGTGTGAACCGTACAGTACACATATATGAAAGTCATGAAAGAAAAGGATAGCCATGGTTTCCAACCGCTGTGCCAGGAGATTGGCCTTCTCCTTCGAGTCCTTTGAGTCTTTCATCTTTGAAATTTGAAATTCTGTATCTTACATATTGGCTTCCTCTGCTTCCTCTCTGGTCCTACCTGGTCCACTGTCCTGAGTTCCACACCACTCACCCAAGGCACCACCACTGACTGTACGCACCAGCAGAGTTTTGCCATCCGATGCATCCAGTTCTGCACCCAACCTGGGGCATGTCCATGGTGAGAATTTCAGAGTCGGAGAGAAGGAGACTGTGAATTGTTTCCCACTGTGCACTTTTTATCACTTTTCGATTTTAACTTGCCTTGATACTTTGCCCCTTTGCCTTCCGGAACGCCTTTAAGTCTCATTTGTGCGGTCGCTTTGTTTCAGCTTCTTGACATGTGCATATGGGAACTCGTTTCTGTGTCGTTTCTGTGGGTGATGTTGTGGCATTTCACAGTGTGACGTGCAACGTTTCCTCGTTACTGCTCCTTTCCATTCTCATGACCAGACGTTACTGGCGCCCCAACGAGGCGCTCTGGTTAAGGCTTAGCGTCACCGGAAACTCGCATGGCCTTGAGGCTGTCAACATCTTTCAACTGCCACAGCAAAAGTTCACCAGCTACGACCAGCTATGGAGACACATCCACCAATCGCAGGAACAACTATAGAATATCATTTTTTCACCAACACATATTTTATAAGAGTGTACACAATGTGCACATGTTTGATGATTTTGTGCAAAAGCTGAACAGATTAAACAAAGCGAAGGTCTTGAGCCATAAAGCCATGATGATGTAGATGAATGTAGATGAATGAAGATGAATGCAGATGAGACAAAGCTCCAAGAAATGCTTTTCGTGCCTCTTGTGAAACTGCACCGTACTGGACCCAAGATCTTCAATTACTCTCAGCTGAGTGGCACGATCTCCAGTGCAGTGGATAGCGCCTGCACCAAACTTTAACTGAAACCGATTGAAACCGGCAGCGTCCAACTCTGTTGTTCCACTCTCTGAATCGTAAAGATGCGCTAGTCTTGCAATCAAACAATTTTATTTAGTGAACCTTTCTCAGTAGACATGAAGCGCAGTCACATCACCAAAGGAACCTGTGAAAGCAATGGCCCCAGGACTTCCAAAGTTGGAACACATCGAAGTTCATAGAAGCCAAAGTGTTCACAACATGGACATGCCAGCGTGCCGTGTTCGCGGCCGGCGCTGTGTTGGATGCCTTGGATTTTACAACCTGCCACGCAAAGCAAAGAGGATATAGAGAGGTACCCTGTTGTGCCAAGATGCAATGCACTTTTCAGAAAAAAAATGCAGAATAAAGATGAAAGAAGATGAATGAAAGAAAAAGCCGCTTTTCAGTCTGAGAGTCACCTGAACAGCACTGGAAAGACTATGTCAGTATGACTACAGTGTAAATACAGTACGAATACAGTATGAACTACGGTATGAACATTGATGAACTTGTCAATTGTACATTGTTGTGCATCATTGTACAAATCAGATCAAAATTAGACTTTAGAAAAAAACGTTTCAGGCGTGGCTTCCTGTTGTTACGTCCTTTTCCGTCTTCTCAAACCAACTTGTCGAACTTGTTGACTTGTCACAAATTGTCTCAATGTATTCTCAATGTGCCAGGAAGTCCCTCGGCACCATCATCTTCATGACTGCAGTAGGAACCTGGCGAGAGAGACAAACGATACAAAAAAGAACAAAATCTTCAGAGAACAGAAGAGAATCAGACAGACTTCAGACCTGCAGAGACCTGTGGAGACCTGCGACAACGGCAGAGAATACAAGAGGCAAATAGACTTCGGTCATGTCCAAGATACCCAAGATTTTATTTGTGTTGTTCATTCAGAGTACAGCATGCGATCTTCATCATCTTCCACCATATTGAGACAAACACACGTGATTAATTAGTCATGGTTAGATGCATCGAGTGCTTACGGACCATGAACGCAATGGCTTACGATGGCTTACAGATATGGCTTCATTGGGATGGCGTCCAAATGAAACGCTTTCTAGTGGCCACCAGGAGTGCTTTGGAACAAAATGAACAAACGAAAAGAAGAAAAAGAACAAAAAGACACAAAGGATCAAGATTGGCCAGGCGTGCATTTCTACTCGGCAATGCCTTTGGCGCCATGGCCACTGATGAGCAAATTGTAAGCAGAGCAAGTACAAGACTTCTTGATGCGCGCTTCAAAGCTTCTAAGATCTTGTGAAGGGCTTGTGAGGTTGCACCCCACAACAAAAACAGCCCTGATTGATTGATCCTATCTGTGCTGGCACCTAGAAGCACCATTAATCTTTGGGCTGTAGTCTCTTCAAGGGTTGTGTGTAGAGTATGATGGGAGGCCTGCCGTTTGCAGTGTGCATTGCAATTAGTGCAGAACGAGATTGTGAGAAATGGTTTTGCTTTTGTTCAACCTGCATTTCTTGAGCGTGGGAGTAAACCTCAATGAGGCTACACTGACAAGACTTCTGCCTCACTACAAAATGAGAGAAGGCTTCGGAATGGCCATATACTCACTCACTCAGGTTGCAATGAGCTGCTGATTTATCTAAATGGGAAATACAGTATTCTATCAATCCAGCCGTCCGTTGCATTCCTGTGATAAGCATACCTCAGGCCACTGGAAGACAGCCCGTGAAAAAGGTCCATTCATTTCAAATGCTGGGAGCTGTTGTGGGGATGCTCCCAGGGCTGTTGAAATCAGTTTGGAGGACATGACTAGCTGGATTAGTTACCATCTTCAGCCTGTCCATTACAAACCACCTCAGAGACAACAAGCATCAGAGTGCTCCATTACCAACACCAGCCAGTACATCATACCGGATACAGCCAACAGTCATGCTCCACAGCCCATGTTTTATGCTCCATCATGTACAGGGCAAGGGCAATCTATGCTTGCACACTGATTTTGCTTGTATTGTCGACAAATGCATCCTGCACGAATTTGGCGCCAATCCAAGCCCAGAATCTCAACATCTCCAACGAATCTGATGCACGGCAAAAGGGCCATTCAAAAACAAAAGCAATGTATTCCCCATTTAAAGTAAAGAATAAAGGCATGTAAAAGCAATGTTTTCCAGCTTTGTTTACTGAGGCTTGGAAGCACTGTGCAGCTGCGACAGAACATTATCAGAGGTGATACCGTGGTTCGTGATACCTCCGCCTCCGTTTGATCTCTTTTGTACAAAGTCTTTCTGCCAGGCCGGCAAAACTCACTCAGAAGGTTTCGAGTCGCCTGACATGGAGCCCAGCTGCCCCTCGGTTAGAATGCAACCATTAATACAGTTGAGGTCATTTAAGATTCCTTGAACACCTTTACATTTATTCTCTATTTCTCCGAATGTACTTGGCTCGAAATGTACTTTTCATGCGGGCATTCAGCTTTCACATGCTGGAACCATGTTTTCCCATCATTTTCTCCAAAGCCAACTTGCAACGAGATTTTTGGCATTTGAATCCACTCTGCTGAGCACATTGTAGCTCAGCTGCCTACAACGCAAACTGAAAATTAAAGACAACACCTACAATATATATATAATTATATATCTATGTATATATATGTATATATATATATATGTATGTGAAGTTTCCTACTGATATTCCTTGCATATGGAATTTGGATGAATTTGGTAATGCCTAACTTCTTGCGTATACCGTATAAGCCTCTGGTGAAAGCAAACCCAAAGAAAGGTTCCTCAGTTCGCTGCGCCTCGCGTCATCCATGGTTCTGGCAGAACGCGGAAAAAAACATGAACAAAACAATTCATACGGTATCACTTTTTACATCTCTCAAATATTCTCAAAGTGTCTCAGCGCTTAGCAACATAGCAGTATAGTCATTTTTCTTTTTCCTCAATCTCTTCAATGTTTGCATTTGGAATGGGTGCCTTCTTGGCTTCCTACCTCTAGCGACAAGCATGCAACACGCATGCAAACTGGAAAGTTGGCTTCAATCAAACCACCCACTGCAGGAACTCTGGCAATGGAATTTGGCGTTCAACGGCGACTTTTATCAATTGTCATTGCTTTGTCAATACAACACCTCTGCGTTGGAGGTCACATCACTGTTCCCATTGCAATGGTTACTCGAAACACTCGAAACACAAAAAACACCATAATGTTGTTTTCAACATCCAATCCTTCATCCCCAAGGCAGCTTCAACCCCCCAACCCTCAAACATAGAAAACCATAGGAAACATGAAAAACATGGAATGGAAATCATGAAAATGATGAAAGCGATGAACACTTGTGACATCTTGTGATACTTGTGGTTTGAATATTAAACGGATTGAAATACGGTTGAAATTCGGTTGAAAAGGTGTCCATCCAAGCCTCGAGGTCATCAAGGTCCTGCTGCCAACGGCCTCACAAAGCACACGAAGCACACGAAGCACGCCGGGCAACACACGAGGCTCTTTGGGTTTTCATTGCCCCCAAAAAATCTCAAAGAGGGAACAAAAAAATGTCTGGTGAAGTCTAGATATCAGCCGACTCAGCAACTGCTGATGGTCAATTTGGTGGAATCTGCTCGCAAGTGGTTGTCATTTTTCGACCGGTGGAACATGGCCTTTTGCTCTCTCTTTCCTGTCCTGCACAGTCCAATTAGAGATGCAACATGCTCACTTTCAGTTCGATGCAGTCCGGAAACTGAGAAACCATGAGTGGGAAAGCAAAGACTCAATTTTTTAAAGTGATAACCTTTTAATCCTTTTGCACTTATGTGCGAACGTGCATAGTCCTTCTCCTCCTTAATTGCAATCACTGATTTTTGCTTGTGGATCCGAAAACCTTGGAGGCAAAATTTTGCTGGTCATCTCGGGATGCTCGCGATGGTTCATCAAACTTCGGCCGGCATTTTTCTGCCGTGCGTAGCAAACATTTTCCACGGAATCCCTGTGAATCCCATGGGGTTCCACGCGGTGGTGGAAATGCTCATGCGACACTTTGGTCTTGAAAAATTACACCGGCAAGAGCCCCCAAACAGTGTGGGGGGTAGGAAGTCAATGCACTAGATACAAGCAGCAGCAGCTATGGAACAGTAACAGATCAGGCTAGACATCATCGTGTTTGCAGCAGCAGAACTTGTGTTGGCACAAGAATCAACGCTATGTCTACTCATGAAGACCTCATACCAGAACCGCATACCAGGACATCGAGGAGAAGTGCAAAAGATGGTCAAAGAAGGACCTTCTATACAGAGGATCTCAGAAGATCTTGAAAGAGAACTTCCCAGGAGCATCCAAGAAGAGCTTTCAGACCAGCACCACCGCAGAGCATCTTCAAATATTTTCAAGATCTTGACGCAAGGACCTCTTGAGAAGGATTTCAGCAGGATCTCCACAAGATTTTCTCACAAGAGCCTGTACGAAACCATGCAAAGATACCTAGCGGATCTCACCAAGATCTTGTCACAAGGAAGTGTAAAAGACCTTGACCAAGATCTTCATGCCAGGACCCCAAAGAGAATCTCAGAAGATAGTCACAAAGGGACCTGCTGCTGGAGAGGATCTTGCAAGATCTTGATACAAGAGCCTCACAAGAGCATCACAGAAGAACTTATATACAAGCACCTCTAATACATGGCATCTGCAAAATCTTCATGCAAGGACCTCTTAGAGATGATCATACCGGGATGTCCAAACGATCTTCTCATAAGGACCTGTGCGTGATCCTGCAATGACCTTTAGAAGATGCCAGCAGGATCTTCGCAAGATCTTCTCATAAGGACCTGTACAAGAGCATGCAATGAGCTTTAGAAGATGCCAGCAGGATCTTCG
>Ga0126342_10003080_pt1 | contig 27132 bp, 26 predicted proteins | sample Cyp1metagenome_FD_92528 | JGI IMG/M metagenome (GOLD analysis project Ga0126342, IMG submission 92528) | Coral microbial communities from Lord Howe Island, Old Settlement Bay, Australia - Cyphastrea 1 metagenome | ecosystem: Host-associated > Invertebrates > Cnidaria > Coral ... | reverse complement strand
TTGAGGGCCGGCAGGGAACACTTGTCGCGGATGGTCGTGGTTGAGGTCCGGCAGGGAACACTGGGCGGGGATGGTCGTGGTTGAGGTCCGGCAGGGAACACTGGGCGTGGATGGTCGTGGTTGAGGTCCGACAGAGAACACTCTTACCCTCTGGTAAACTAACATAACTATGGAAAATCACCATTTTCAATGGGAAAATCCACTATAAATGGTTATTTTCAATTGCTATGTTAGTTTACCAGAGGGTAAACCACAGTATGCAGTCATCCAGGCCATCCACAAGATAAATCTGGTAAACCCTGGCCATAAGCAACTGCCATTTGGGAATGCTGTGATACTTGCCACTCATCACAAATATGAGTCTGGATGTTGATCCCCAGCATCGGGCTTTACTTGCTGTGTTTACCGTTTACCCCACTCATTTTGGTAAGTTACAATGATAAACCATACCCCAGTCATTGCCATAGAAAAGGCCCTATCAATGGGAATTTCAGGATCCTAAAATGGATTTACTGTACCATATAAGACCATATTTGTGTGGGGAGATTCCCTTACATAGGCCTGAACCATAGGCCTTATATATGGTAGGTACCTCCAATCAATCGGTTCCTGAAATGGCCGTTGAATACAAACTTATGGATGCTTGCTTGACTAAGATTAGATGGGAAACTCATCTGGATATGGCTGATTTTCCATGGGATTCTCGCTATGTTTGATGATACCAGAGGGTATATTTCAGGGTTGCTCTAAGACTTTGAGCTAACACCATAAAGCACTCATAAATGGATTTTAAGTGGGTGCTATACACCATCAAAATATGGGTGGTTTGTGACATTGCTAACATCTAACATGATTCATGAGTTGTAAGTTACATCCAATTAATTATAATATCCCAGCATTTGTTTGTGGTTATTTTCCTGCGTTTATATTCCTATGAACCATGGCCAAGTCACGGAACATGGCCAGAACGATGGCAATGCTTTGCCGTTGCCCCACTTGCAAGTCACTCAACCTGCAGCTCTTCGAACCCAGCGCGCAGCTCTAAGCGCAAGAAATGGATTGGAATCTTGGAATCCAAGCCCCGAAATACATCCAAGATCCGGTTATAAGTCAGTCATAAATTTATGGAATGAAAAAAATCCAGAGAAATAACCATGTAATAATATATAATCATGTAAAACCTGTATTTCGGGCTTTAATTGTAACTACCGTGGCAAAGCCAACAATACACCATTCCCAAATTCACAGCACCTGGGTAGGAAAAAAAAAACCTCCAAAACTGAAGTTGGGAATGTAACATCTAAACTTGTGGATTTCTAGGGTGTTCGAGATGATGTCAACTTCATAATTTCCCGGCTTCCAGCTGTTCTTCTATGTTTGAGTTGGTATAATGAAACCAACACAGGGTGCGAACCATTCATGGATGGTAAGTGTGGTGAATAAACAATCAAAACTGGATGAGTTGAATCTGGCGGCGTACAGCAAGTACTGTAACCAACCCAAATAGGACAGGAATTGGCAAATATGTGCTTTCCAGTCCCCACAATACAAATCATCAGATCGATCTTGATCTGGGCACCACTTAACTTATTTATCTTATCTCAGGTAAGGATGTTTATAAATACCGGGACACCAGGATGTTCATTGCGCGTATCCCATGGATTAGACTTTTTTATGGGATATCAAATGACATTAGATACATGAACCATGGGATTACTCAATCCTCATCTGTGAGAAAGCAGTCAGATCAACATGTTCTCAACATCCAGAGATTTTCCATCACGGCACCAAGCTGTCAATTGCACAAAGATCCGGGCTCTGACTAATTTCAGCTGATCTGTGATAATAACTCTTATAAATTGGGGTGACATCTCCTGACTTATATCTGACTTATAGTTATCTAAAACCATTTATAGCCATTTATAAGCCCATTTGTACAACTTATACCATCTTATAACTGGTATTTCGGGCCTGAAAACTGTGAGAATTTCACTTCGATCACCCGATCATTTTCCAATCTGTCATTTTCGGGTGTCATCGTCGTCAGTGGATCGTTCCATCTGACGAAGACGGGGTATACTTTCTGCCAGTTTCTGGCCACTTCAATGGGGAAGATGAGGATTGTGAACTTATGAATTTGGGGCTTGTTCAATGGTTTGGTTGAAGGGATTTTTTGCAGGAAACCTCCATATTTCATGGGAAAAAATCCATGGTTTCCTGTAGATTTTCCCTTTAACCAATCCATAATATCAATGTAATTCATCAATTTTAATCATAGTTTATCCATACAGTTAAGGCCCCAAATACCAGTTATAAGTGCTGAACTAACCCCATTTATAGAATGTATAATCCCATAGAAATAACCAGTTATAACTAATAGCCATGGCCATAACTGTATAGTGTCCATAATATCCATGTATCTGAGCCTGCCGTGGGGTGACCCCATCGCAGTCCAGAGCGAGATGGTAACTCATTGTGATCTGCATTGGATTGTCGCCCCAGTTTGGTATTCAATATATTCACAGGGTAGTGCCCCATAGTTAGCTAAGTTGGTTTATAAGTCCAATAATTATGGTTTATAGGTGATATATCTATAGTTACTGGGATTATAACCCATTTATAACTGGGGGGGGCACCACAGTTATGGCCATGGCTATTAGTTATAACTGGTTATTTCAATGGGATGAAATACATTCTATAAATGGGGTTAGTTCAGCACTTATAACTGGTATTTGGGGCCTTAACTGCATATTTTCAGCGGCCCATTGAGGTTCCAAGTGTTGGGCCCATTTATCATAAGGCAATCACACTAGAAGTGCACTAAACTATTGACTACTGAACTGCACTGTGAAGACAGCTGCAGCTCAATCGATTCTGCGACCTCGCAGGCTCTCGTGGCAGGTAGCAGCGACATGCTTCAGAATCTTGAGGGCAAGGCCACAAATTTTGTCGCTCCTCCAATGTGGCACCTAATCATCATGGTGCCTCAAGAAAAACCTTTGGATTGGAATAAGGCTATTTTGGGACGATTCAGACAAACCCGAAGTTCGGTCTGCCATGGACTTCACTTTTCACGATCTTCCGCCGAGTAGGAAACATCGCCAGAAAAGAACGGTACCCTCTGGAAATTTAACATAGCCATTGAAAATGACCATGTTATTTTAAGTACCCTCTGGTTACTTGACATAGCCATGGAAAATCACCATTTTTAATAGGTACACCATCTATAAATGGACCATTTTCCATGGCTATGTTAAATAACCAGAGGGTAAATGATTCTTAAATTACCTAAAAATTGTCCATGTTCAATAGCTATGTCAAGTTTCCAGAGGGTAATCACCTTAAATAGGAGTCTGGACAAGTCGTAAAGATATTCAAAACCAACTATAGCAACTATAATATATATATATATATATAATATAGGAGCGCCTCTGCGAAACATCAGAGAGAAACAATAGTCATCAGTCATCAACTATGTGACTTTATAGAACCTAGATTGCCAACAAATTCAAGCACAACAGGATAATTCGCAAAGCTGAAGTCGGCCCTTTCAAAAGGACATATGTCCACCCATGGGCGGCGCATCCAACCACCATTCAATAGGAGGTTGGACAGTGAATTCCTGGCAATCACTGCTGCGTCAAAGCAAAGTACTATAGCTGTGTCATACAAATATACTTAAACAATCTTAAACATATAGCGTGGGGCCCCTAAGATAGCTAAGTTGCCTTATAAGTCGCTTAACTACAGTTTATGGTAGATATAAAATATAACTATAGTTAATTGTGGTTATAATGGTATACAAACCAACTTATAACTGGGGGGCCATCCTGTACACCTATCCAATAAACCTATGTATATATATATATATAGTGCTACCGTGCTAGCTGTTCAAATACAGTGCAAAGTACATTTTTATGTGTCATGGGAGTAGTATGGTCATCCATGTCACAAGAGGAATCCCTAACATAAATGTACAAATCCCTATGAAATTGGATTGATGGCTATCCAAGAGCCCAAGTGTATAATGTTACAAAATATTTTTGTTGGCTTTCGGTTGATTATACATCCTATGAGTTATCCGAAAATGCATATATATATACACAATCAGTATATTACCCCAACTAATATTCAAGGAAATCAAATTAAATCATCATGTCTATTGGTTACCCTCTGGTAAACTAACATAACTATGGAAAGATCCACCGTGCTAATGATAGGTAAATCAACTATGTCTATGGCCATTTTCAATAGCAAACTGTTGGTTTACCAGAGGGTAAATAGTTTAGATGTTTCCTAAAGTGGTGCCAATTGGTGCCATTTTCATAGGCTTTTCCATTAGAAAATCACCAATATATGGAAACATAAAATTCATGTCAATTGCCCGTATACTAATATCATTTTAATATTCAGTATATATAAATACACAATATATATATATATATATATATAAATCATCATGTCCATTGGGTCTCGGCAATTCACCCAAGTTTTGCCGGCAATTTCGCCCAGTGACTTCGTCTGGGGATCCAACTGAAACCTGAGAAGGAGTCACCACGGCTGCGGCTTCCGGTTTCGGGAGACCATAAGGTGGTGCCCCCGTTTGGACCATAGGAAACCATAGGAAAATGTGGGCTGTTCATGGGATTTATAGCTGATTTATGATAGCGTTCAGTTGGGGGCCACCGAACTCCAACTTCACTATATGGTTCATAGGTGATATATCGAACTAGTTTTCATGGGGTTTATAAACCAATAAATAAAACGTTTGGAGGGCACCACCTTGTAGATTTCAATACTAAATGGTCTAATTTTGGATGATTTGTGGGTACCCTGCAGTAAACTAACATAACTATGAGACATGGACCATGTATAGATGATTTACCGTACCTTTTAAAAAAATAGTGATTTTCCATAGCTATGTGAATTTACCAGAGGGTACTCTCCAGTTTGCGAAACCTCCGCATATTAAAAAACACAATCTTAACTGATCATGTAGCTAAGAAGAAGAGCGATCCGAGCTACGGAGCAAAAAACAATCCGAATGTTTCACAGCCATCCCTCTGGTAATCTGTTACATAGCTATTGAAAATGGCCATTGAAATAGTGGATTTACCCACTAAAAATGGTGATTTTCCATAGTTATGTTGGTTTACCAGAGGGTAACCACAAACATGTTTTGAAAAAACTTAAGTGGAAATATATGAAACGGCCGATGCTTGGGAAAACGGGAAACCAGGAAAATTATAGTGGCTCAACCCAACATTTCAATGGAAGGCAATGGTTGAGCATTTTTGTCCAAGTCTGCATCATTGAATTTTGAATGTTGGTTTTTCAAATGCCCAGAATGATCCATGTCAGCTGACCACTATTTATTATAACTATATCAATATCTATCTATTCACCAACTGTCCACTACCCAATCAAATATTTAGGTTGGTTGGTGCTCTATATGGTGGGGTTCTTAAGCCATGGAAGATCTCCAAGTCACCATGGTTGTTTTAATACTAAGCCGTGGTCATCCATGACTTGGATGATTTGGGGTACCCCCAAAGAAACTTCCGTATAGTATCTATATCAACTCCCAGTTGTTCCATTCATATCACATTCATATCACATTCATATCCCATTGAATCAATCTAAGGCCCTAAAAGAAACCCCGGTAACTGGTTGGTGGTTTCAACCTCCCTGAAACATATGAAAGTCAGTTGGGATTATTATTCGCAATATATGGAAAAATTGAAAAAACATGTTCCAAACCACCAACCAGTAGGAATAATGCGGTTAAAACAATAATAAACCATTCCCAAATTCACCATTTTGATGGGCGGTATGGTTACCATCAAAAATGGAGGGGGTTACTATAACAACCATGTTATCACCACTGTATCGCATCATATCCCCCACCAGGGAAGGTATACATCCACTATATCGCATAGTTCCCCACCTGCCAGGTGAGGGTTGTTAGATTTTATCACAGCTGTTCCGCCTCCTTCTTCTCCACCCCCTCCTCCTCCTCCTCGTCCTCCCCCTTCTCCTCCACCAGCTCTGCCTCCACTTTCACGTCCACTTCCGCCTTGCCAACTCTTCGCCAACTTCCGCGCGCAGTGGGCACTGCTGGACCTCAACTGCCGGCTTCCGATCTGAGTGGGCACGGCTGGACCTCAACCGCAAGGTTCTGAGAGCAGTGGGCACCGCTGGACCTCAACCAGGGACCTTCCGAGCCCAGTGGGCACCGCTGGACCTCAACCTGGGACTTTCCGAGCTCAGTGGGCAACGCTGGATCTCAGCGGCCAGATGGAATGCCAGAATATATGCCAGAAAGACTGCCAGAATATATGCCAGATAGACTGCCAGAATATATGCCACATAGAATGCCAAAATACATGCGAGAAAGAATGCCACATAGAATGCCAGAATTAATATATGCCAGATAGAACGCCAAAATATATACCAGATAAAATGCTGGAAGATATGCCAGATAGAATATCAGAATAGATGTCAGATAGAATGTCAGGTCAGGTAAAATGTCAAAATATATGACAGAATATATGGCTTGAAATGCCAGGGTGGGGATCACTCGAAGTAAAGTATTTTTTTTGTATGTTTACCAGAGGGTAAGTCCCGTTAAGATCCCACTAATCTATTAAATCATTAGATATCCCATTCATAGATATGGGATATAATGGTTACCCAGCCCATTACCTACAGTTATATCCCAGTAACAGATCCCGTTAACTACACTTATATCCCATTAATAGATCCCCTGCAACAAATAAAATTCTTTGCTGGTGAACGTAGATATTCCCATTAATACCAAAAGACTAACGGATTAGTTTCTACCCCTCCGAAATTGACCTACAGTTAAGGCCCTTTACCAGTTATAAGTGCTTATAACCCCATTTACAGAATGTATAATCCCATTTATAACCAGTTATAACTAATAGATGGCCATAACTGTAGATATCCCCCATGAAACCACCATTTGCGAAGCAAGGGACAGCTGTGCGAACTCTTCTGCCATCCCCTCCGTGTGATGATCGGCTCTGAGCTCCTGACGGGCTGAGCTATTGAAACTGGCTGTTTTTAACGGAAGCCACGCGGAACACTGGTTTAACCAAAGACTATATATAGTTATATATAGGCGATATGTTTGGGATATAACTGGAAAACGAACTTCAGTCAAGTGATTGTTTCTTTTGTTTAGCTACATCAATCCAATCCAATCAAAGAATTGGCAAGAGTGTAAGGGAAAAGCGACACGGAACAACACATTTTTCCGCATATTTTTTACGAATCCGATTTTGGGAGAGAACAAATCTGGTTGGTGGTTGACCAACCCCTCTGAAAAGTATGACTTCGTCAGTTCGGATGATGACATTCTGATATGTTATGGAAATAAAACATGTGCCAAACCACCAACCAGTTATTATTTGGGAATTTAACATAACTATGGAAAATCACAATTTTTCACGCGAAAGTTCACTATAAATGGTGATTTTCTATAGTTTTGTTAAATTACCAGAGGGTAAATCGTCTTCTTCCTTTGTCTTTGAACACTGGCTGACAACGCGCCCGAGAGAAAGAAACGCGTGTTCGTTCGGCACCTGTCGAGCATGGATGAAACTTACATAGACACAAGAAATGGGTTTTCAAAAAAAAACGTTGCAAAGTCAACGGCGCTGGGGTTATAATGGGATATATATATATATGTATTATATTATATTCTGTATGTATTGTTTTGAATATATTATCTGGTTGGTGGTTTCAACCCCTCTGAAAAAATATTAGTCAGTTGGGATGATTTTCCCATATATTATGGAAAATAGAACATGTTTCAAACCACTAACCAGTATATGCACTATATTATATTCTGTATGTATATTTGTTTTGTATATTATGGCATTTAGATACATTTAGTGGAATGTAACGAACAACATGAGTATGATATGGGTTTGTCTAAAATGGTGGATACCCCAGAATGGCAACGATAACAGGAACATGATGATATATGATGATCCTAAATTAATGAGGTTTAAAATATGTTCATATCATAACATAACTGATTTCTTTGTTGGAAGTGGTGATTTCGAAAGCTACCATCTAGTTATTTAACAGTTCGCCATGGACAATCTCCAAAATAAATGGAGGTTTTTAGCTGGGAAAATCATCTATTTCTACGGGTCATCTATACCATGGCTATGTTAAATAACCAGAGCCTTGAAATGTTCACGGACCTTGGGATTCATCATGGGATATCAGCTGCACCTCACTGCTGAAATCATCTGAAAATCCTATGGCTATTACTCGACTGTATGTCAACCCTGGATTAATAAACCCCGTAAAAAACGGTTGTTTTTCATTGGGGGGATACCATTTGAGTATCAGATGAAATGACTATTTGGGGAGTACCCCCCCTACCCTCTGGTAATTTAACATAGCTATTGGAAATTGCCATTTATAGTGGATTTTCCCATGAAAAATGGTGATTGTCCATAGTTATGTTAGTTTACCAGAGGGTAATTAATGAACCGTGGTTTATTAATTAGGGAAGTACTCCTCCAATAGTCATGGGGAATCCTAGAGATTTCACGATTTTCATGGGAATGGCTTGTATAGTTAGCCATGGTAGTAACCGATGGCCCTAATCGAAATAGATGGTTTACCGTTCTTGATAGCATGGTGGATCTGGCGAACTGTTAGTCTTAACCAGAGGGTATACAAAAAAAACTGCTTTGGTTGGTTTTTACTCCAACAACTTGGATAACTTGGGGGGTTCATCCATTTCCAAAAGATGTTCCATGAAAAAAAGCCATGGAATTTTCGGGTACCCCCAACAAGACTCAGGCAACCCCAACCGTGGCGGGACCCCATTCCGAAACCCGGGGAGGGAACCATCCTCCAAGACCGTCGCGTGTGGCGTGTGCAACGCAATGGCCGGGACAAAAGCGATGCGAATGCCCTGCGGATCGATTTGGCTTGGGGTGCTGCGAGGGTTAACAGTGATCATTAATGGTTATTGGTGGTTAATAGTGCTTATTAGTGGTTAATGGGAATGATTAATGGTTATTAGTGAATAATTGATGATTAGTGATTATCAATTACTAGTCATAGCTAATATTGACGTTTATCAGTGATTATTAGTGATTATTAATGATTATTGGTGGTTAATAGTGCTTATTATAAGTGTTAGTAGTGATTATTAGTGTTAATGATTATTAATGTTTATCAGTGGTTCTTAGTGATCAATAATAATCCTTATGTGCTTTTTGGTGATTAGCAGTGCTCAATAATCATTATTTATAAACATAGTAGATTACTAATGGATTATTATTAATGAATAATGTGGTGAGCCCGATAATAAACATAACTCCAATAACTATATGGTTTATGATACTTAAACTATAATTAAAAGGGTTTATCAACAAACAAACATAACTGGGCATGTGAATATACATTACATAATGTGGAAAAGCCAATGCCAAAAACGATCCCAAGACCAACGGGTCATTTTACACCATCCCAGTAGAGGGATGAACCCAATGTCATCAACCAATAGTGGGGACGGTTTATGCCATTGGGTTTACCACATTGAGAAAAAATCAAAACAGGAAAGCTACGTTTTTTCTCATTGAAAATGGGGGTTTGCAGCGGGTTTGCAATTTTCTCTTCCTCCAATTCTAAGAACAAAGGCTGTACCTTAGCCCGAAGTTGCTGAGCCAAAATTGACCACTCCTTAAAGGTTGTGCACTGAACTGGCTGTACTTCTCTGCGCACCACTCTGCGAACCACTTCTTGAAGGTTGTGCACTGAAAGGTGTGACGCTGCCTGTCTGCAGGCAGTGCACACCACTGGTCCTGAGTGGAAAGCTGTTTGTTTCTTGTTGTTGCTATAAGGGTTGATTGTATTTCTGTGGGATTAAATGGGACTCTATTGGGATTATCAATGGGATTTAATTCTCCATGAAACTAGTTATTTTTTGGATTAATTAGCAATATCATGCAATATCTGTTGTTGGGATGTCATGAGGGCGGGGATTTCAATGGGATGTCATTAGTGGTAATAAAAAATCGGCCCACTGGTCCACAGAGTTAACACGTAATGATGCAACGAGGTCTCTGATTCTAAACAGCTTCTAATAATAAAAACGACCCTAAGTTTTACCCTCTGGTAAACTAACATGACTATGGACAATCACCGTTTTTAATGCGTAAATCACCTATAAATGGCAATTTTCAATAGCAAACTGTTTGTTTACCAGAGGCTATTGTTTGGGGGGGACGCTTAATATTAGGGTGATAGGATTGTCTGCACGTCACCGTGAGGTCATTAGAATTTCATCCAGATTATTCCCATGATATCACCATGTTTTTGGGTTGGTATATAGTTTCTTAATATCAATTCCCAGATGCTCCACATTATAAACCATGAAGATATACATATAATTATACATATACATTGTATACATATACATATACATATACATACACATATACATATACACAAACATATACATATATTTAAATACATACCATTATAAACCATGATTAACAGTTATCAACAATTGAATATCATTGTAAAGCATTATTAGAAACCATCATTAATATACCATTCATCACCCTTTTAAACCGTTATGAACCATTCATATTCACCAATATTGCAGTAAGCACCGTTGATAGACCATTATGAACCATGAATATTCCATTAATATATTTCATTAAATTTCATTAAGTCACCATGAAATCCTCTTAAATCACAATTGAACCCTCTATTCCAATGATTTTTTCTCATCTTCTCCCGTCTTTCACCGTATACAGTTATGGCTTGAAATACCAGTTATGTTTGTACCGAACCAACCCCATTTATAGAATTGATAGTCCCATTGAAATAACCAGTTATAACTAATAAATGACCCAAGGCGGTGCCCCCTAGAAATCGCTAAGTTGGTGGTCACATAACTCCAATTTCACTATGGCTCATAGGTGATAGATCTATAGTACTTATAGGTGATATATCTATAGTATATGTATAAACTATCTATGAGCTATTATAGCATTCTAATTATAGTGAATGACGTTTATAAACCAATAAATATAACGTTTGGGGGGCACCACCTTGCCATAACCGCAGCGTATATCAATGGCGTTTCCCTCTGCCACAGCGTTTCTTCGCTCTGCTCTCAGCGCCTGAGGTCGGCGCGCGCGACCTTCTTGCGGGGCTTTCAACTCTGACACCTGCGATATTTGGAAGGAGAAAACCTCGGGAATTCCTACAGTTATGGCCATTCATTAGTTATAACTGGTTATAAATGGGATTGTACATTCTATAAATGGGGTTATAAGTACTTATAACTGGTAAAGGGCCTTAACTGTAGGGATTTCATGCGGATGGCTTGTATTGGATTGGGAAAGAAATTAATTACCCTCTGGTTATTTAACATAGCCATGGTATAGATGGCCCATAGAAATAGATGGCTTACCAATCCAAAATGGTTATTTTCCATGGCTATTTTCAATAACCAGAGGGTGTATGAAATTATGGGATAAAAACATGGATAATGACTTTGGGATTTCATGGTGATTTAAAGAACTCATCTGGGGATATACTGAGATATACTATCATTGGGTAATATGATCTTAATGGGATTAAGCAGCCACTATATGGGATAACATCATGCTGAATCCTAGATACCTGCCAAAAGATCTAATGTTTGGCTTGTTAGGACTAATTTTAACCTTTGATAGAAACATATTGAAAGGTTAAAGTACTACAGTATCCAAGTAAGGTTGACCCAGACACATCTACACTGGGAATATAGTTATATAGTGTGAAATAGTATTGTATAATATGATATTTCATGCGGTTTGATGGGATGACTAAACCCGCTTGGAATGATGCTTGAAATGAGGCTACTTTAGGACCAGTATTTTATTGGGAGATTTTCATGGGATTTTCTAGCAAAATGGAGCTTTCCCTGTGAATTCCATAGGATTTGGCGGAGATGTTGTGAGGATTTGATTTCTGGATGCCGGGACCCTGGATGAGTCGTCAAAGTGGGAAAGGATGGAAAGGATATTCCAAGAAAGCACAGAGATTGGCGCAGGGATTGAAAATTTGCATGTTGGGTACGTCTCCCGTAACTCATGGTCAATGATGCTAGAAACGGTGAGACCATAAGGCTGGCCATTCTCGCCATTCTCAGCCCCCAAAATGGGGAATCAATGAAGGTGAACCAATAAGGATTCGTACAATGTGGGGCCCCCAAACGATAGCGTTCAGTTGGTGAACATATCTCCAATAACTATGGTTTATGATACGCAAATAACTATGGTATTCGTGGGGTTTATAAACCAATAAACATAGCTGGGGTGGGCATCACATTGTATGAATATAATGGTTACCAGTGGTTGTAACAAACCAATGTTCGTAAGGCTTACAATTTACATAAGGCTTATGATGGTTACCAATGGTTGTAACAAACCAGGTGCAAACTATTGGTATAACCAAAACAATCATTAAACACCCAGGGAAAATCACCAAAAAACGATATAATGGTGACCGTGGTTAGCCATGAAACCGGTTAACCTCGTAAATGTTCGATTCAGCGCCGGACCCCGGCCCCGGGCTCTTCGACACTTCTATCGATTGTCTCTGCAAAGTCATTGTTGTTCCAGAAGCCCAGATGCTCCATGTATGGAATATATACCTACATTTGGGCAATTTATGGGGTAAATGTAGATAATTTTTCCATACATGGAGCATATAGGAAAGATGACAAGAGCGGCTGAACTGTTCAAGTTTGCTCCTTTCATCAGTGACACATTTCTAGAGCTCCTCGCAAAACCGAAGCCAGGCGAAACACTGGCCGAAAGAAGTCGATAAAGACATGCCACTTCGAAGATGTTATAAGTCAGCAAGTTACCATTTTTTTTACGGTTATAAGTTAACCACTTATAAAATACAAGTTATTTCTATGGTTAACCACTTAAAAAGTTATGAGTTAGCCACTGGACCCAATTTTCAATATCATTTGTTCATCTTACGGAATGAGCGATTAACTCATGTTGTTTTAACCAATCATATTTGTTTAAGGTTAACCACTTATAACCACTTATAATCACTTATAACCATAAAGTAAGTAGAACCATATAAGATTAAAAGTGGTTGTAAAAGCCAACCACAGTTATGGCCATCTATTAGTTATAACTGGTTATTTCTATGGGATGAAATACATTCTATAAATGGGGTTAGTTCAGCACTTATAACTAGTATTTCGGGCCTTAACTGCAAGCATTTTATGGTTATTTTTTGTGGTTATTTTTGTGCCAATTTTTATGGACTGCAGGTGCCATTCCGGTGGCGGTGCGACCTGCGATTCATTTTCGACATAAAGCGACCATGACTGGGGGATGGTTTCATAGAACCAAGCCATTAAAACATGATAATTTTGGGGTATATGACACAGTTATGGCCATCTATTAGTTATAACTGGTTATTTCTATGGGATTATATATACATTCTATAAATGGGGTTATAAGCACTTATAACTGGTAAAGGGCCTTAACTGCAGGTTAATCAAAAAATAATTCCCGAAGATTTATCATGATGTTCTACCTTTTGCTCTTTCCATACCAAATATTGTTGCTTGCCGCTCGACATTGAGCAAACCATATGTTGAATAAGTGTTCACAGCCCAAACCGAACATAACCGAACTTCCCAAGCAGCGACGGAAAATCACATCATAAAGCCCAGATGCTCCATGGTGCTGGAATGTTTACCTACAAAACTGGGCATCTTTTGGGGTAATTGTAGGTAACTATTCCAGCGCCATGGAGCATATGGGAAGGGAAACCATGGCGCTGGATTTTCACATTCCACACTGCACTCACTCATCCCACACGTGGCAACTGGTGAGGGTTCGCTGAATCTTAGGTCATCTAGTCATATGGTTATGACGTTTACAGTTCGCCATGGTAGTTCAGGTTTTCTAGTCATCTAGTCCAAGAGTAGCAGGATCACTCGTGACAAGGCAGTCTGAGTTTCTATTTGTGTTCTGTGGAATACAGAACCCCCCAGAAATTTCCGGGAAATGCACAGATTTTTACCAGCTTGGATTCCTCTGGAAATGCTCCAACTATATTTGAGTTCATTATCATTGGAGCTTGCAAGAGCAATCTCGCAAGTATTTTGCATGTACTTGCATTACATAATTTGAACACACTGTAACTCTGGAAAAATGTGTACATATCATTCACACATCTGGAATAGATAGTTTATTGGTTGATAAGTCCCCTATTCACCATCTGAAAAAATCTGAGATAATATAGCGGGTTGTTGGAGGCCGATTCTCTCCATTAAATCTGAAATAAGCAACTTCTGGATGACGATTCCAACGAGAGTTTCTGGTTGATCCCCCCTATGATCTCATAAACGTTGCTTTAGGCCATCTTGCTCCGTCTTAACCATCTTGAGTAATGTCAACTCGGAGTGGTACACCCTGGTTGATAAATTAGGGAGCTGGGGCCCCCAACTCATGTGATAATTTGCTACTAAAATGGGGGCCCCCAATAAAACCGCCCAATAAAAGCAGCCGTTTGCAGTTAAGGCCCTTTACCAGTTATAAGTACTTATAACCCCATTTATAGAATGTATTTCATCCCATAGAAATAACCAGTTATAACTAATAAATGGCCATAACTGTGGGGTGTCAATCGAACTGTCTTCACCAGCCATTATGGCCTGGTACATGAAGCTTTCCAACGTACGTTCCTTGGACAAGCGTTTTTTGTGCACCATGAAGGTCGGATGGGGTTTTTCAGTCGAGCGAAGGCGTGAACCGAAACGCCTAAAAAAAGTGGCTGAAATCTATGGTTTATGGTAGATAAAACGAACTAGTGAATGGGTGTTAATGCGGATTATAATGTTTTTTTTTGATATGTATATATATATATAATTATATATATATATATCTATATATAGGCCAACTTATAACTGGGTGGGGCCCCATCCTGCAGGTATAGAATGAATAATGGATAGTGGATAGATTTGCATCGAATGGGTTGCAGGGGGCTTCCCAAAGTTACGACCATGGCAATGGAAAAAAACCTTGGAAGAGGGGGGCATCCGTCAACACAAATACCAAGGGCATTACAAGGTATTTCATGGGGAATCAAACCATGAAAGGAAGTATGCTACCATCAACAACAAGGATTTAACGAATGATGGATATGCAGGGGAGATGCCTTAAGTTACTATCATTTTATTGGGACCAACATAGACCACTCAAACTCCAATGTCTTGAGGCTGAAGATTCTTTCAGAGATGGCGATCCTCCCCCTCTTCTATTTGCGTGCAATGTGGGGCTCCCAAACGATAGCTAAGTTGGTTTATATCTCCAATAACTATGGTTTTCGATACTTACAACTATGGTATTCATGGGGTTTATAAACCAATAAACATAACTGGGGGGCATCACGTTGTGGAATTTACTATCGTTAGATGGGTAAACCTAACCCAACTTCTTACTGCTGGACACGACCTTGCATATGATTTATGGTGCACGCAAGCAGTTGAGTTTGACACTGACCTAGTGACTTAGCGGTTCGCTTCACTTTTTACGCTAGCGAACTATGCCTGGCCCTGCTGACAACCAGTTAAAAAACCTACTTAATTATATGTTTCGTTAGATGACCACCAAGCAGTTTACCATCAAATAAGTTTATCTGGCAATACACAAACCCTCCTAATTTGGAAAACCAATCCATATACATACGACATACATGTGTTTTTTGAGAGCAATTTTCCATTGAAGAGCTCCGCTACCGGAGGGCACCATGGCGCGTGCCAGCGCTACATCTATTCATAGCAAAATCATAAACCTGGTTTGTGGTTTCAACCCCTCTGAAAAATATGAGTTCGTCAGCTGGGATGATCACATTCCCAACATATGGAAAGTCATATCATGTTCCGAACCACCAACCAGATGATGACACAATATAATCCCATGAATGTGAGAATCAATACTTGGAGGATCATCCACTTAGTAGTTAGTTGAAAACCAGATTTACAACTTATGACCCGATTGTATCTGGTTGGTGGTTTCAAACCCCTCTGAAAAATATGAAGGTTAACCGGAAGGATTATCCCATGTATTATGGAAAATTAAAAATGTTCCAAACCACCAACCAGGTATGTATGAAAGAACCCCGCAAAAATAGGGGACTAAAAAATGGACTTGGGAACGTTAACCACCTACGATTCGTAGGATGATTCTCAGATCAGCACCGCATCCTTGGCATTGCACTTCCCAGATGCTCCATGGTGCTGGAATATTTACCCACAAAACTGGGCAATTTTTGGGTAAATGTAGGTATTCATATTCCAGCACCATGGTTCGCATCTGGGCTTTGGTCCTGCCAAGCATCTCTTAACCATAGTTATTTGCGTATCATAAACCATAGTTATTGGAGTTATAAACCAACTGAACACTATCGAACGTTGGTCCTGCCAAGCATCTCTTTGACTGGTCACCCTCCACACTCTTCCCAACTCGATTCGCAGGTCGTTGTGTACCACCCTGACCGCCGTTTTCTTTTTGCCATGGCCGTTTGCGTATACATAATGTAGGTGTTCACCAAAAAAACAAGGTAGGAAGTATATTATGCCTATATTATACTATATTATGATTCAAGAAAACATTGGCTCTGATCATCAAAAAAATGGGATTGAACCATGAAACACTGCGTTTCAACCATCAAACAGTGGTTTTTTCCATCATCTAAAAGTGTGATGTTTCACCACCTAAAGATGGGCACCGCGAAACACCGGATCTTTTGGGGATTCAACCCAAAGAAAATTATTGGCTAGTTGACAAAAAATGCACTTAGTTAACCCGCTCGCCAATCTTTTTTGTTTTTTTTCTGAAAGTTTCTAGCTATTCAATACGGGTCTGTATTGACAACCTCCAAAACAGGTAATAAAAAAAACTTGAAACACACATTCTGAAGATTTTCCTTGATGTTGAGCCATCCAATTCTCTGTTGCCACAGGATGGCATACAATGAGGTGCCCCCGAGTTGGAGGTCGGTTGACTAACCCATCGAACTATATATAGTTATACACTGTTAAACAATGTGAGGCCCCCAGTCGATAGCGTTCAGTTGCCTTATAAGCCCCTGAATTCTATGGTTTATGGTAGATATAACGAACTAGTTAATGGGGGTTATAAACCAACTTATAGTCCCTTAACTATGGTTTATGGTTGATATAACTATAGTTAATGGGGGCTATTCCATGGTATACAAACCAACGTTCACATCGGGGGGGGGGGCCATAGTTATCAGTTATAGCTTAGAATCGCCAGAAACCCAGATAAATGAAGTCAGACATTGATTCGGCGAACTTTTGCGGGCATCATTGAAACCCCTTTTTTGGTTACCATCTGGTTATTTACCATGGTCTTATGGGACATATCCACTAGAAATGGAGGTTTTATATATGGTTTTATGGGAAAATCATGGGAATATATGGGATTACACACTGGTTTTGACTAACATAGCCATGGTATAGATGGCCCATAGAAATAGATGGTTTACCTCGGTTTACCTATTAAAAATGGTGGATCTGTCCATGGCGAACTGTTAAATAACCAGATGGTATTTATTTTTTGTAGGAAAGTCCCCATCAGTCCCGAGGAAAACTCTTCACACTTTTCCCTGAAATTCACCTATTCATCAAGCAACATATGTATCAGATCTAGCTGGTTACATATCGCATGATATCCTCATGAGCTCCCCATGAGATTCCTGCAAATGGTCAAGAACTAGGCGAACTAGAGGGGATATATTCTCACTAGAACCAATGGGGATTCTAAACTTAGTAGTAGTAGTAGTCGTCGTCGTCGTCGTCGTAGTAGTCGTAGTCGTAGTCGTAGTCGTAGTCGTAGTAGTAGTAGTAGTAGTCGTCGTAGTAGTAGTAGTAGTATGTAGTAGAAATAGTAGTAGTAATAGTAATAGCAGTAGCGCGGGTTCCGCGCTTATGTCGCTGCAGTAGTAGTAGCGGTAGCGCGGGTTCCGCGCTTATGTCGCTGCACTAGTTAGTAGTAGTCATCTTTTGCCATGTGGCCAAATAGCTCATCAAGTTCATTCTGCTCAACTTCTGGCAGGTCCACCGCATTTGCTGCGGCACTGCCGCTTCTCCTCGCCATGGTTAATGCAATGGTTTTACAAAACAATGAAAACAATACTAGGCCAAATGTGTCAGATAAATATTTTTGTTGTACCTCTTAAACCTCATGCCAAGTAGATGTAATTCTGTATGCATCTTTGGCATGTTTGTTTTTATTGCTGTTACTGCCAGTGGTGTGGTTGATCTATTTCTGTGTGCTTTTATAAACTTGCTCTTTGCTTTACCTACTGCAACTGCTTTTTGAAACGAACTGCAAAGATGACAATCAAGGATGCACATTGACATTTTGAATTCAAATGTGGCACTTCCAAACCGCCACGTGGTCTCATGTTTTTTTTGCGGCTGTGCTGTTTTGCTGGGGTTGTCGCCAGCTTGGTTCCTGCTTTTAATGCGCAGGTATGGCCCATTACCAGGCCATTGCATCGCATCCATTTCATTTCAAGGGGCAACAAAAACAACACATAGCACCACATTATTTTTGAGAAATGTGTTGAGTGGGTGTGGATGGTAGTTGGCTTTGCGTTGACCTTTTTGAAAATTTGCCCACTGAAATTGAAATTCTTGTCGCACCAATGCTTGGCCGATATGAATGAGGAGGCTTGTGGTGCCCCCACCGAACATACCAAACCCTCCGTCAGACGGGTCAGGACCTTTATCATCAGGACCACCATTGCAATGGCTTGTGGTCCACCGGTGGCGATGGAGAGCGTTGCTTGCGACGATGACGGCGTCGGTGCTGAGGCTGCTCATTGTCGCGCTTCTGGTCCTGTGGCTCTGAAGTGGGCGACTTTTCTTTTTTCACCCGGACTGGCGTCGCCATCCTTCTGCTGCGGCTGGGAGACCTGGCATCGGCATCTGTTCTTACTTTGGACCGGCTGCCAGATCTGCGACTCCGACCACGGCTTCTCAGCTGAGGACGGCCGTCAAATCTGCCACCTTCCAGCCAGTCATCAGGAACATCCAGCTCATGCATACGGGCAGGATGCATCGATTGATAGTGTTGGAATTGGGACCACAAAGTGCCAGCAATTGATTTGCCGCATCTCTTGCATGGCACTCTGTCTGGTCGGCTTGGCGCTGTGCTGGCTCCACGGCCAGTCCCTTTGCATTTGGCCTGCCATTCCAGACATGTCGTGCTGCTAGCCTGGTGCTGCTCCAGGGACCCACGAACATTCTTCCAGCATATTGGACATTCTGGCCTCCACGACTCGGTGGCGGCGGTGGTGGAGCATCTGGCACCTGTGATGGCAACCACCATCTTCCATGGATTGATGACCGTCCCCCAGTTCATGGGTTATTGATCCAACTATATAGAGGTTATAAAAGGTTTATAAACCAACAAGCGAACAAACGGCGGGCTGGTAGCATCAAGTTCGGCAAGTAACAGGCGCGAAGTTTCGCTCGTACGATACTAATTAAGGCTGATTCATTCAAGAGCTGGTGCGGAGCGTCGCACCAGGGTCCTGGACTTTCTGAAGTTGGAAACAGAGGGCGCATGTTTCTGTGGTTTCTCGTATACAGTTTGCTTCAGCATTTCTTTCTAATTAATGGGAATTCCAGGATCCTAAAATGGAGGTACTTTAGTTAAAGCCATAGAAATTGGAGCTTATATCCCCTTACATAGCCCTGAAAAATTGGTCTTATATATGGTACAAGGTGGTGCCCCCTAGACGATATGTTTATTGGTTTCTAAACACCATTAACTAGTTCGATATATCACCAACAAAAACCAGAGTGCGATTAGAGTTATGTTCACCAACTTAGGTATCATAAATCAGATAAATCAGCTATAAATCCCATTCAATCACCATTTTGGTGGCTAAAATCAGAATTGTTCTATGGTTTTCCTATGGTTTTCCCACGTTTTCCTATGGTTTTCCTATGGTTTTCCCACATTTTCCTATGGTTTTCCTATGGTTTTCCCACATTTTCCTATGGTTTTCCTAGGCTTTCCCTATGGTCCAGACGGAACAATCGGTTCCTGTGAAACGTGCCCATTGATGGCCTCGACCCACCCCTGGAGCCTCTCGGAAGGAACTGCCACCATCAGCTCCCGGCCTCTCAGGATTCGTTCAGTATGTGACTGGGGATATTTGAATATAGCACATATGTGTATATAATAAATATATAAATATATACACACACTATATATATATATATATTGATTACACATATGTATATATATATTACATATGTATGTATATATATATACACTATATATATATATATATATGTATACAGTATGTAGATGTTGTGGTGACTTCACATGCTATCCCACTGGAATGGACATAAGGAAGAAAGAAGGCTATGCGCCGTCCTTACATGAAGGGCTTCACCATGTTGTATATAAGTTGGTTTGAAACCACATCTATCTGCAGAGATATACACAAGAAATCAAATCACACAACAACTACCCTCCGGAAATTTGTTCAAGTTTGCGAACTTGAAAATTGCCATAGAAATAGTGGATTGACCCATTGAAAATGGTGAGTTTCTATAGTTATGTTAGTTTACCAGGCCGGGTATCATGTGGTTGGGAAAATGTGCGTAGCTCCGAACCGCTCCCCCCACTGGAGAGCTGTTCGAAACCATTCCTACAATGTGATGCCCCCACCAGTTATAAACTGGTAGTTTATAAACCCCATGAATACCATAGTTATTTGCGTATCATAAACCGTAGTGAAATTGGAGATCTGTTGGCCAACTGAACGCTATCGTAAACGGGGGCCCCACATTATAAGCTATCTAAGGAGTTCCAAAGTCACCAAAAGGTGGTGCCCCCCCAGTTGCAAGTTGGTTGATAACCCCCATTAGCATCCATTCACTATATATCTTAACCTTTTCGCAGTTAGAATAATCCAAAACTAAACCTCTGCCCGGGGCTCGAACGCAGCCTGCTGAGGGCTCCAGGATTTAGACCCAAATATTCTAAGTGCGAACCTAGAAAGATATACTGGTTGGTGGTTTCAACCCCTCTGAAAAATATGAAAGTCAGATTGGATCATCATCCCAACTATCGGGGAAAATAAAACATGTTCCAAATCACCAACCAGTATATATATATATTTATGCCTTATAATGCCTTATACAATAAACCCATGTAAACCCTAGTTATCCCGAGTGGTTGTTGCTATAAACCAACTTAGCAATTTCTGGGGCACCACCAAAAGTGGACAAAATCGAAAAATCCTCACACTTCGGGTGGGTTGGGATCAAACAACTCCAAAGTTTCAATCACAGTTCCCAAAGATCTTGAACCCTAAATCCTCTAAGGTGCCGTACAAGTGGTTTAACTACGGTTTATGGTAGATATAACGAATTAGTTCATGGGGATTATTTCATGGTTTATAAACTGACTTACCCTCTGGTCAACGTTTACAAAAAAAAATGGAAAGATCCACCATGTTTAATGGGTAAAAACAACTATTTCTATGGCAATGTTCAATAGCAAACTGTTAGTTTACCAGAGGGTAAGACTCATGTTAAACTACAATGTAGGGCCCCCCCAGTTGTGTTTGTTGGTTTATACAAGCCACGCATACTATAGTTATTTGCGTATAATAAGCCGTAGTTATTGGAGCTATAAACGAGCTTAGCTATCTAGGGGGCCCCACATTGTAACTAGCTACCAAGTGTGTCAGTGTGTGTGTTGGCATCTCTGAAGATTGGGTATATCTCTCCAAAAAAGGGCATTCTATAGTCTAGTGTAGAACTTTAAAATCCATATGCAAAATATTATTATATATACATATATAATGCCATTAAATGTGGATTAACTAGTATTTGACATTAGGCCATGGACACAGCAACCCCGTCCGCCTAATGTCAAATAGTATTTAATCTCTTGAATAGTTTTTCATTATGTTCATCCCAAGTTCTGTGCCTCTCATTGTGCAAATGCAGGGCGCATCAATTTACTTCGGTGCAGAGTGGAATCTTCTCAAAAAGGTGAATCAAATCCAACTGAGTGGAAGAAACATTTCTCCGTGAATCTAAACCATGTCCAATTCATATACTTTGTCATACTCTTCATTACATAATATACATATATACATATATATATATATGTAAAACATTGTAAACCGTAATGGTGAATTGCTTCGAAAAAAAAAACGTCGAACTATCGACATACCTCATCGAAAAGCTATCGCGCCCTTCGGTGCTGTCACCAATTTGCATTTGGTTAGAACCCTTCTGGTAGCTCCTTAGCTCCCCCTTTAAAGGGCTATATGGGTACTTGTGGCTCCTTAGCTCCCTCCCAACCAACAGCCAGCCAAGTGACTCTTTTCTCCGGCAGCCGGAAGGAGCGGTTGTTCAAAAATGATTTCCTCCGACCTCGGAGGCGGTGCAACATGGTGAAAACGGTGGACTCAGAGACAATCCTCAGTTTGTCATATCCCAAATCCCCATTTAAAGAAATGTATCTCCCAAGAGAAATCCCATTTGGAGATACTTGGATTTGATGGGATATAACTGTTAAGTATCCCATGGGTATTTGGGAGACACTTGGATTCTAATGGGATATAACTGTTAAGGATGATATTCCATTTGGTTTGTTATATCCCAAGTACCCATGAAAAGTCTCAATCTTAAGGTTGGATCTGCTTAAGGAATCTTAAGGAACCCCGAAGAAATAGAACATATTTTCGACCAAGATTCCCGAAGTAGTGGGTATCCCAGAAAATGTCAAATCAACCATCAGCGGATACTCATCATTTAGCATTCTTTATCCACACCATACAATGTGAGGCCCCCGTTCGATAGCTAACAAAGTTGGGGGCCACACAACTCCAATAACTATGGTTTATGATGCGCAAATAACTATGGTATTCATGGGGATTATCAACCGATTTAAAACTGGGGGGGGGGCACCACATTGTATAAACAACTATAATGTGGGTAAAACAATAAAAACATCCCCGAAATCACCATGTATATAGATTGTATAGACCATTTCCAGTTTAAATCAACTATAGGTGCTTTATGACATTGTTTTACCCACATGATATTTATTGTTTGAATCACCATTGAACGACAACCCGGCGGCTTGGTCGATAGCTCTCTGCCCAGCGACGTATCATGTAGAATCTTCCCTGGCGATTTTCGTGGACCAAGAGCGGCATGGTATCCTCTGGTTTAGCGTTTGCATACGTTGAAATACCAATGGACCATATGGATTTGCTTCGCTTTTTCCCCACCTGCCAGGTGAGGGTTGTTAGATTTTATCAGAGCTGTTCTTCCGCCTCCTCCTCCTTCTCCTCCTCCTCCGCCTCCTCCTCTTCCTCCTCCAGTTTCTCCTCGACCATGTCTGCATCAACTTCCACGTCCACTTCCGCCTTGCCAACTCGTCACCAATCTCTTCGCCAACTTCTGTGCGCAGTGGGCACTGCTGGACCTCAACTGCCGGCTTCGATCTGAGTGGGCACGGCTGGACCTCAACCGCAAGGTTCTGAGCGCAGTGGGCACCGCTGGGCCTCAACCTGGGACCTTCCGAGCGCAGTGGGCACCGCTGGACCTGAACCTGGGACCTTCCGAGCTCAGTGGGCACCGCTGGACCTCAACCTGGGGCCTTCCGAGCTCAGTGGGCACCGCTGGACATCAACCTGGGACCTTCCGAGCTCAGTGGGCACCGCTGGACCTCAACGGCCAGATAGAATGCCAGAAGACATGCCAGGTAGAACGCAAGAAGATTTGCCAGATAGAATGCCAGATAGGATGTCAGAAGACATGCCAGAAGATATGCCAGATAGAGTGCCAGAAGATATGCCAGAACATATGCCAGGTAGGACGCCAGAAGATATGCCAGATAGAATGCCAGAAGATATGCCAGATAAAATGCCAGAAGATATGCCAGATGGAATGCCAGAAGGTATGCCAGATAGAATGTCAGATAGAATTTAGAATGCCAGAAAGTATGTCAAGTAGAATGCCAGAAGATATGCCAGATAGAATGCCAGAAGATATGCCAGATAAAATGCCAGAAGATATGCCAGATGGAATGCCAGAAGGTATGCCAGATAGAATGTCAGATAGAATGCCAGAAGGTATGCCAGGTAGAATGCCAGAAGATATGCCAGATAGAATGCCAGAAGACATGCCGGATAAAATGCCAGAAGATATGCCAGATAGGATGTCAGAAGATATACCAGATAGGATGCCAGAAGATATGCCAGAACATATGCCAGAAGATATGTCAGGTAGAATGTCAGAAGATATGCCAGGAGATATGCCAGATAGAATGCCAGAAGACATGCCAGAACATATGCCAGAAGATATGTCAGGTAGAATGCCAGAAGGTATGCCAGATAGAATGCCAGATCGAATGCCAGAAGATATGTCAGATAGAATGCCAGAAGAATTGCCAGTAACAAAAACGTATAGATGACTCGAAGTAAAGTAATATTTTAGTGCTTTTTTTGGGTGTTCGGGCAATCATCTACATCCATGACTTGGATGCGTGTTGAATCCTGAGAACTGCCGTTAGATTCAGAGAGGTCTGCTCGCCAACAAGTGGATTTGAAGGCTGCAACTTGATCCGATTCTGGCCGATTTCTATCACATGCGGCTCTCTAAACGTGAATCGTTTTAGAACACACCCAATGTGGTTAAAACAATGTCATAAACACCTCTTTGGGAATGGTTTATACCAACTATTTATGGTGAAATTGGGGATGGTTTGTTATTGTTTTACCAACATCATTGCCGTTTCTAGATCCAGAGAATTATCTCCCAGACCCCATTCGCGGGGTTCCACGCTGGTTCTGCTGGTAGCATGGCTCATTTACATACTGACGTACTTACCAGTCCCAAATGCTCCATGTATGGTATATTTACCAACATTTACCCTAAAAATCACCAAGTTTTGTATGTAAATATACCAGCGCCATGGAGCATTTGGGAGTAACAATGCCAACACAAAGAACCAATCCACACCTGGTCTACAACTATATACCACAAAACGCGCGAGAATACAAACACACCATCATCCCATGTCGTCATATTTTTTGTCACTCCCCATGTGGAATCAAACAAAACGATGGAGCGGGTCGTTCAACTCCAAACCGCTAAGGATATCCAGGATTTAGATCTGTAGTTTCCATTAGATTTCGCCTAAGTATTCTGCTGGCTCCAGCAGTTCATAGAGACGTCTCCTCTAGACTTCCCACACCCATAGGATCCATGTATGCTATTTATGGTAACATTTACCATCAATATACCCCCTTTAAATGTTAGCATATATGCCAGCACCATGGATCCTATGGGACATGGACAACTGTCATTTTTTGGGCTCCAAAATCGCGCAAAAGATTCGCGAAAAAAATGGGAAGATCGGATGGATCATCGGATGAACCATCGGAGGTCATCGGGGGGTTCCACCGGGTTCCACCGTCCAAAAGCGGGATTTCACCCAACATCGGCACCTGCTGGAAATGGTCTATACCACCTATAAAAATTGTGATTTCGGGGGTGGTTTATTATTGCTATTACCCACATTGGTTTATGAACCCCATGAATACCATGAGTAATTTGCGTATCATAAACCATAGTGAAATTGGAGATATGTTCACCAACTGAACGCTATCGTAAACGGGGGCCCACATTGTAACTGGTTGGTGGTTGAGCCTACCCCTCTGAAATGACAATAACTGAGATTTCATGGGAATATCATCGGATAAGGATATGACTGGGATATGATTTGGATACCCTCTGGTAATTTGTTACAGTTTGCCAGTGAAAATAGCCATAGAAATAGTGGATTTACTTACCCATTGAAAATTGTGAATTTCCACACTATCCATATAGCCTGGTTGGTGGTTGACCTACCCCCCGATAAAAATGAAAGTCAATTGGGATGATGACATTCCCAATAAATGGAAAAATAGAATTCATGTTCCAAACCACCAACTAGTATTCATAAAGGGTTGCTCCCAACCCCAAATATGTTTGGCTGGTACATTTGGCAGAGGTACGGTCAATATTCTTTGGCTCCTGCCCAAAATAGTTGCTTTATCATATTTTTCCCATTTGACTAGCCAGTGGGGGTATAGCCCATTTTGACGCATTTTGTGACCCAATTCATGTCATAGGTAACCCTCTGGTAAACTAACATAGCTATGGAAAATCATTTTTTTTTCATGTGTATCAACTATAAACGGCCATTTGCAATAGCTTTTTTGTATGTTTACCAGAGGGTAGATGGAAATTTGGTGATCCCAGGAAAGATCCCCATCGAAAACTCACCATCAACCAGTATGAAATCACAACTGACATCGCCTTCAGTTGTGGACAATGATCTTTCCGGCCAGTTCATCATTTCTGCAAACCTCAGACCATGGAAAATCTGGTTGGTGATTTAAAACCCATCTTGAAAAATATGACTTCGTCAATGGGAAGGATTATCCCCTACATGAAATGGAAAAAATGTTTGAAACCACCAACCAGAACATAGAGGTACCTAAATTGAACTTAGGCACTTGAGGTGGGTACAACTTTCGCTGGTCATAAACGTGCATCAATTTCGATATAACCTCTATAACTGTGATTATCTATCCACTCATAACTAGAACTCTAAGGTATATATGTATGGTTGGTTGGTTGGTTGGTTGAAGCGACTCATGGCAGTAGCCACAGTCCCAGGACACAACCTCCACCGGCAGATCTCAGGGGCAGCTCCGAAGACGTCATCGCAGACCCTCCCCGCCAGTTTCTGGTGGTCCGTTAAAAGCAAACCGGACCAAAAAGAACAGAACCCGATGACTGCATCCCAGAAGCCACCTGCACACACAGCAAGTCCACTTTTTCAAAAAAAAACCAAGGCGGTGTCAGACACGGATTCATACATCGTCATCGTCCGCAATGGACAAGGCTTCACGAGCCCCTCGGACAGCGACATCACCAAAGTCTTCAGTGGGAATCGCAGCAGGCTCTGAGTTAGGGCCCACTCC
>Ga0126342_10003079_pt1 | contig 27133 bp, 22 predicted proteins | sample Cyp1metagenome_FD_92528 | JGI IMG/M metagenome (GOLD analysis project Ga0126342, IMG submission 92528) | Coral microbial communities from Lord Howe Island, Old Settlement Bay, Australia - Cyphastrea 1 metagenome | ecosystem: Host-associated > Invertebrates > Cnidaria > Coral ... | reverse complement strand
TAATGTAATGTAATGTATGTAATGTAATGTAATGTATGTAATGTAATGTAATGTATGTAATGTAATGTAATGTATGTAATGTATGTAATGTATGTAATGTATGTAATGTATGTAATGTATGTATGTATGTATGTATGTATGTATGTATGTAATGTATGTAATGTATGTATGTATGTATGTATGTATGTATACCGTATATATATATATACACATGTATACTGTATATATATATATGTATACTGTATATATATATACATACTAGTATATGTATATATATATATATATATATGATATTGGTATGTACATATTTATATACATGTTTCATGATCATATTTGTAAAAAAAAAAACGGCCAATATATTTGCAGATGCATACATGCACATGTATTTCTTGTCATGCAGGCAAGAAAAGTAAACTATACAGTCGCTTTTTGGTTGATCCCTGGTGTGTTTTTAAATTGTTCTTTTAATGTATGTGCACAAAATATTATTTGATTCCAACATAGGGACACATTTGACAATATCATTGATGGATCACATGGGAACCTCTGGTGATGACTGACAACGGGGGTTGTGGCTGGAGCAGTTTGTTCACCAGCCCTTGGCTGCAGCATTTTGGGAATGGCGGTTCATCCATCAACACGGCGCCAACGTGTTTGAGTTGCATATATGTTGATCTGACAATTAGAAATGCAAGTTGCACTATTTTGCACTGTATTTATCTATGTTCCTTGGATTCGATGTATTTCGATGTGTTCGATTGTTTCCATGATCTTTCGATACAACATGATACAACCACAATAGATGTCCTTGCCGAGGTTGGCTCAGAGACAGATCGAAGGAGAGAAGCCGCCAGAGCCCCAGCCATTGTTCCTTGGAGGCTTCCTATGGAAGTGACTCCAACTCTGAAGTTGTCAATGAACCGGCCATCTACTCCATTTTTGAACGATATTCAAAAGAAATGTAACCATAAGTCTAAGACGTTCTAAGACATGTTTTCCGGTGTGTAATGGTGTGTACAAAAATGCACAAGAAATACCACTCTATAACAGTCACATGCAGTCACAATCTATCATTTTCTGTATGGCATTCAAGCTTGTTCTTCTGGGTTGTCTCTAGATTGGGAACGATCGGGGCCCAAACTCAGATTTGATTTGTGAATTTCCGCCCAGTTGCCCAGAGATCACGGGAACCCTTCAGTTGAGCCATCTTGCAGGCCAGCAGGTGTTCACTATCTCATTGTTGCTTCCAGAGGCTGTTGCTACACGGACGTCTCATGGGTTCGGTGATGGTTAACAAATTCAGGCTCAAAGTTGTTTGACAACCATAGACTGTGGAACTTTTGCATAGTATGGACCAAACATATTAGGTTTCATTCCTTTCTTGCTTGGGGTGTTTGGTCATTTTTGTATCATGTTTGTATTGGTTTAATTGCAAATTGTTTTTCCCCTTTTTTGCAACTCTTCCCGGTGTTCATTTGCATGCAAGGGCAGCCATATGGTTGGCTTTAGTAAGTTCCGAACGACATTTGGTGGAGAAGTAATCCTGTTTAGTACAAGATTGCTGGGTAGTGCCGGGGGGGGAGCAGGGCGGTACATTAATTCAAGACTTTGAGAGTTTTGGGATGATTTAAACAATTTTAAACATAATTAAACTATGTCAATTTGGTGTTTGGTTCAATTATTGGGTCGGCCCATTTGCCTTTCCTAGCCATTTGTTGCTCCGCGCAAGCGGTGTGGAAACCAGGGCACCTGCCAGCTATTGGTGCATTGACTCATGGGGTGCGCCTACCAGCCCTGCGCACTCGGAACAGCCTGCGTTTGTGTCGCCCCCAGGTACTGGAGCTTCCAGGTCATTCTGCTTATGTGGCTGAGGCGACCAGGGAGTTCATGAAGAAAAGACGGAAGAATGATCAGCAACAGCCAAGAGTATGTAATTGCAATGGATATGACAATAGGAATATTGATTATAATTCCATAGTATTTATTGCAATTTATTGCAAGAATTGTTGTTTGAATGTTGGAAGACTGAATAAACAACAACACAACCAACCTAGGGATGAATGCAGTTGCTGGATTGATGCACCTTACAGTTGATGCATGTTAAAGGCCCATGGTAGAGTCTTGTTTTGAATCTATGTTTTGACATGAAGAGTCAGTGGATAGAGAATCAATGAACACTCACCAGGTCAAAAATGTTTTGTTTCGCAGGAGTCTCAGTGTTTCCCTTTCGAAGCATACCCATATCCTGAAAACGGAGGGCAACCTGAGGTAACCTGGCAGGTGGTGTGATTCTTCAACCAGATAGGTGGGTTGACCATTGGAATTGCTGGCAGGAAACCCTGGTTGCTGAGACTGGTGCCTATGTCCCAGGCGGACGCTCCCTTTGGCGCCCTATCACTCTAAGTAAGAGCCACTGATCATGCACCTCAATCATACTACGATATGATATCATATGCACATAAACATCTTGAATCTTGAGTTTTCACCAAATTCAAAGTGTTTTTGTTGTTTCTGCACTAGCAACGTCTCATCAATTCCATCTTCCCCTTGAAATATACTCTGTTCTGTGACGATCTGGACTTACTCCCCATGCCCAGCTATTCCATTGTGTCCAGAAAGCTGGTGATACACCTCATCAATACATGCAATAGTTCATAATAGTTACATTTGGGATTTTGCGAACTTAAAATTCATCATGAATCCATGGTGTGAGATTCAGTTTTCAGTACAATTCCATACTCTTCAACACTTCAACAAGAGTGAGGTGTTCAATCTTTACACATGATGATTCAAAATCCGCACCCCTGGATGATCCAAAACTCCAATGTCCAGGAAAGTTTCCTGCTGGCCTAAGCCGATTTCTGGACGAACGAGGCTCGACAGATGCCTCGAGAAGTCGATGCCTCGAGACGTTCATGGCTACCAGATGCGGTACTGTATGCTCAACTTGCCAAAGGATCCAAAGGATAGCTTGGAGAGATGAGATTGTTTTTTGATGTTTATTGTTTCTATGCTCCAAGAAATTTCTCAGCCACTCAGCCACGCCTTGATAGGCCACCCCAGACCATGGCTGGCAAAGCTTTATCCAGCCGATGGGGCAGGCTGGCAACCAAAGATGGATTCATTTTAGGAACAGTAATTGGGTGTACCACCAAAAAACAGGGGAAAACATGGAAAAAACATAGACAAAGATCAATTTGGGATAGAATCAATGTGGTTTGTGATGTCCTTTTTGTGTTTGTGATGTCCTTATCTACCATTTGGGAAGAACCAGTTGCTTAAACGATACAGTACTAACAAGAAAAGTTTTCTTAGACTATATTGACAAGTTGTTCTATCTGGACCATTACGGGTACAAACAAATATAATTTTAGGTACAACCTTGTTCTACCCGTGATCGTGGCGGGGTTTGACTGAACCTGCTTTTTGTAGCCTGCGAATACCTCAGACTCAGAATCTCCAGATGATTCATCACTGAAAGTAGTTGTAGGATTATGAATGATATGACAAACTCATTCTGGAATTCTGGTACCTTGGATGTCCAGAGTAGTTCAACCATTTTTAATCAGTTTTGACCCATTGATTCATATTCATATAAAACATGCTTTTCATCATGATTTAAGATTGTCACATATGTTATACTGGTTGATGGTTTGGAACATCAATTTTATTTTTCCATATATTGGGAATGTCATCATCCCAAGTGACGAACTCATATTGTTCAGAGGGGTAGGTATACCACCAACCAGATTAATTAATAGTGAATTAAAGAATATTAAGATGTTTAAACCACTGAATATTAATATTAAGATGGTCACATCTGTTATACGTCCATTGATCACATTTTGAATCAATGATGCTTTAGGATGTCCATGATTGATGATTTTCCAGTGGCAGGTCCCACTGCATCGCCTTCCAATCGGTCGTGGCCAAAGTGGCTGGGCGAACTGCAGCCTTCAATGACTTGAAACGATTAGGGAGTGACTTTCAAAGCAGGGGAAAACTAGCTGTAGGACTTGGACAAAAATATAAATTAACTAGGAAAATGGGATGTTGAACCAGTTAAACCTGGAACTATGGCCGGAAAAGAAGAAAAAATAAGGCAGCTTCAATCAATGGGATGGTGGCCAGCGTATTCCGGATGGATTGAATTTGAATGATCCGGACTTGAAGATATATAGTATTAATTAATATTAGATATTCATAGATGTACAAACTTTGACAAAGTCCATACATTGAACTTACACTGGCCTGATCATTCTACAAACCCTTTGAAATCTTTACTGTAAATCTCAGGAAGATCATCGGTGCTTCCCAGAAGTGGTTGAAGGGAAAACCAAAAGCAAACCAGCTAAGAACCTGTGCCTGCAAGATGTCCCTTAAACCAATCTATCGATCATCATATTTGTCATCATATTGGGTCATTCACATCATTTCAAATCATTTCAAATCATTTCAAATCATTTCAAATCATTTCAAATCCCCTATTTTGAGGGGTCAAATACCCAATGAACTCCGTGAATTCTCACAGGACCCAGGCTCTAGCGCCTCAGGTCAATCGAGGACAGGCTGCAAGACGTGGTCGTGCGGAGCCTTGAGAGTGTCTTTTTGGGAGATCTGTTGGCGCTGGCGAGGCTATGCACAATCAAGGTCCGCCTGTTTGGGCCTTGATACCCTCTGATCATCAATTCACCTCGCTATGTAAATCATCATTTTTGCCAGCTAAATCATCATCAACCATGGACCAGTTTCCATAGTTATGCAGCTATGATAGCGTAGAGGAGGAGAATATGTACACTGCAGATTTGCAGATGTATCAAGAACTACTGGGTAATGCGCGAGACCCAACAATAAACCACCATAATCCGCATAATCGGGGATGGTTTAACCCACCCATGATAAAATTGGGAATATTTGATTGTTGGGTTTGCCACATTATGATACATCATGGCTGTATGGCTCTGAAATTGGGTGCTAGAGGGGCTGCAATTTCTTTGCACCTGGACTCCAGACAGCATAGAGCTTTTCTGAGAGTTCTGCCTGTGGAAAAGGGAGGTTCTCACCTTTTTTTCTGATGCCAAGAGGATAAGATAAGAGGGATGCTTGAGTTGTAGCCACTATGCATTTCGTTCTTGACCAAAGAGCAATTTCTTTGCAGCAGCGAGCTTCTCAAGTTTGGCTAGGACTATATCGCTGAAAAAGACATACATGTTTCCCTCAACATCCCTCAACCAATTATCTCAGTATGTTTGGGCAATGTAACGTGGTTTTTCCCGTCTAAAACTGGGATCAATTGGTGTTTCAGGTGCAAATCCAGGGATTGTTAGTTCTATAAGTAAACCTAAACCCTGAAAAAAAACATGATTGGCTGACCACAAAAGCCCCGGATGTTGCAGCGGATGTGAAGACAGCAAAGTTCTGTCGCTATTCTGAAGCTCGAGGCACGAAGATTTAGCTTTGCTTGGATGGTCGAAACCGACTCCAGGGAAACAGTTTTGAAGAAGCCGACCGATGTACAGCGCACACTATAAAATATGGTGTTATATATATACATACATATATATATATGTGTGTGTGTTTGTGTGCCATTGGTCCAAACATGGGTTGAAAACTCAACATATTGGGAGATGGTCAATCCATAGGGATTCCCTGGCCCAACATGGGATGGATCAAGTGGAAAAAGGCCATTTTTTCATGTTCCATGATTTAAAAGATCAAGTGGCTTAATGTGGCTTAAATGGACTTCAGACATGATATTTCCATTTGGTGTCCATAATATTATATATACATAATAATATATATATATACAGTCAAGTACTAGCCAGAAGTCAAATTAACAATCACCATTACCCAGTTCTAATGATTTAGAATTGACCTCCAACTAACATCAATTGCCCTTCGGTAATCAAACATGGCAATCGTAAATCTCCCATCAATGGGCATTTCACCGGACAGCGTAATCTATGAACGGGGGATGTTCTGTACAGTTGCCATGTTTGAATACCAGAGGTAATCAGGTCGTTCTTTTCCTTTGGCAATTCAACAGAGCTACGGAACATCACTATTTGCAATAGGTAGCTATGTCAGATTACCGGAGGGTATCCCCATTATTGGGAGATGTCATCCCCAAAAAGATGCCTTTGTGAATCTTCACTGAATGTTCTAATGGCTTTTGTTCGAATCTTTACTTTCCATGTAGTTCATGGCTTTTGGTGCTATATTACTATTGCTATATCTATATTAATTGATGAGTTTTGGTTGCTTTTTTGGTTGCTATGTTCTATCCTGTTTGGGGGGATAGCCTCCAAAATAATTGACAGCTCGACCCTGCCAGGGTTGCCAGGCATGGTGGCATGGACCTGAGACGTGCCAAACATCCCGCGGGCCGGCGGAGACTCGGTGAGAAAGCTGGAGACTTCCAGGATCACCAGAAATCCCATGCTTTGCGGAGATCAATACATAAATAAAATAAATAAATAAATATATCTTATATAGTTATATATATATATATATAAAATATATATATATATATATATACATCATACATATGTGTGTTATATATAATAATAATAATTATTATTATATTTATATTTATATATATATTTACAACACACACACAAATGATGCATGAATGAATCTGTGCTGTTTGGCGATCAGGGGACCTTTACTTAAACCACGAAACTATGCACTACGGGCTGAGCCCTGTTGGTTGATGATTCTATGGGTTTATGGTTTATACTATCCAATTTTGTTGGGGATGATCACCATCTATGGGAAATCTTTCTGGAAATCTGGAAATCTACACAGACTTAACTTCAAACAGTTTTTTTTACAAAGGATGAGGGTTTTGAAGACATTTTTTAGATGCTTCATTGCTTCATTGTTCAAATTTTCTTCGTATGACAAGCCTTTTGGAGGTCCTTAAAGGGTACCCAGGTGCCCCGACTAGACCCGACTAGACCCGACTCAGGATCAACTTCTATCGCACGGAGGTTTGGCGGTTTCGTTTCAAGAAGCCCAGCTGGTTGATGTAGAGGGTTCTACTACCCAATATCAATAGATTATTGCTGTTCAACCAATACCAATAGATTATGGTTCTTAAGCTACTACCCAATAGATTATTGCTGTTTTTTGTTTGATCATCCATTATCTTGTTTTTGTTGTTGTACAAGGATAAGGATGTAGAGAAACATGAAACAACGTATGTGGGAGTGTTGAAACAATAAGTTATTCAATGCTGTAAGGTACCATTGTTACTCGTGCCATTGTGATGATGGGATGATCATCCCATTTGTCCTGAGTTAAAGCATGAGAGTGCTCACATGTGCTCACTGTACAGGAATTCAGGGACTGCAATTCGACATGGCAATGAAAGATCTAGCATTCATAGATACTATTTTGCTTCTAGAGTTCATTTGAATTATTAGCTTACAGTAGAATTCATAGTAACTCTTGTTGATTATTTGATATTTCCACACTTATTATAGTAACCAGATGCACTCATGTTATTTGATGATTATGTCATATTAGGATATATTAGGTCTAGTAATTGTAATGTTATAGGAACCTTACAATATTGATATTTGATGGCCATGCAGTCCGGTTTTCCACGTCCCAGGCAGACTGGAGCGAAGAGTGGGGACCTCACTGGCCGTTGTTGTCGCTCGTGGTCGCTGCTGAAATCGCTGCCAGGGTCTGATGTGTAAAATGTTGATTTTTAACCATGAAACATGGTGGATCATGGTGTTTTTTTATCGAATCTGAATGGGAATACCACCGGAATTTATATAATGGGATACCTTTTGGTAAACGCTTTGCCGTTGAGAGATGGATGATTTACTGCTGCAGAGAGTATCTCGCAGTCAGGACCCGTCCCACTGAAGAGTTGGTGAAGTCTCTGCACGACGGCTGGACACGAAGACCCACTGCATGGACATCCGCGGCATGGCTGTTCCATGGGATTTAGCCACCAAATATTGGGTGTCACCATCATATGGGGGTATCATTGGGATCAATGTGGGGTTTTACCAGCAAAATCTTTGGATATCTTGGGTATAACTTGGTATAACTACTTATAGTGGACATATAATAATGTAATCCGATTTCGTCTCCAGTAGACAAAAAAAAATCGGATGGACAAAAATTCTCTCGAATTCACCATGTAGGTATTCTCCGGTGGAAACTCAAACGTGGCTGGATTTGCAGTTGCCATGGAAATGATGACCTTTTTGGAACCCATCTACCGGGAATCTACCAGTTACCGTTAGTTTATTGGAGGCTATGGGGGTCATCAGTTTTTGTTGTTTTTTTTTGCGGACCAGAACTACTTTTTTTTGTATGTTGATTAAAGTTGCCAAAACATCCTTATACATGAATAAGGACACTTCTTCACCCCCACAAAAAAGGCACAGTCACTGTATTTCACGCCGTTCACAAAAACATAAGAACAACAAAGACAATATCTCCACACGATTTTATCATCGTGATATTTGCGTTGTATGTTTATACAGTTTATCAGTTTATCCCTTTCCTCCCGGGGATCCATATTTGATATCAAAGATCTCAAGGATCACTGATTGGTGGTTCCCGACATCAATTTATCCCTGTTAGGCATATATTAAGATTAGTAGTTTCATTATGTTTCATTGTTCTTTGTTCACTTTCCAGCCCCATTTGGGTTGGCCATTCCTGATTGACTGACTCACATTTCTTGATCTTTCTGATGTGCCTATGCCCCTGTGGGACAATGAACTACTCGCCGTAGGACTCGCTTGCTTACTCTAGATCGCGGGGATGCTTGGAGGGTGGGAGGCTATTCACTTGGTCATTTGGTCACCATCTCCCCATTTGAGCAGCCATGTGAGCTCGGCTCTTCCCTCCCCTTGTCAAATCATGATTGTAAGAGTGGCACACCCATCGGGCTTCATGCCAGTCTCCTCCGTTTTTGGACCATGAGATACATTTGTTCCCTATTTGTTGATTGATTTCGTGAAGGGGGTAAGCCTTATCGTTTCACAACCAACAGACAAATGATAGGAAGTGTTGTACTGGTCCCTTTTCTTTCACAAAAGGGTGGATAGGTCAGGTGTCTAAATTGGGATACCAACAAATGTGGCAATCCTTGGTCCTTGGTATTGAATCATCCGTTTGTTAGGCCAATAGTTTTGAATGGATTTAATTTGACCCATATTACCAAATATGATTAGGGTGTTAAGCCACTGTGCCTCTATGGTGAAGATTGATTGTGATGATGAGGGATTACAGTAACCCCATGGTTATTCATGTTTGCTGGTGTTCAGCGTTGTTGCGTGTAGACATCGTCACTAATCTTATTTTGAGGTTGGTTGATTATAGAGTTGTTGTACAACCCAGCAAATTGAATTTATTTTTGATGATTGCTGGTTCAATTTACGTAGTTTTGATGTTCAAAAAATGATAATATATGATGATAATATAATAATATGATTGTGGTTCAATCTCATGTTGTTTTCTAAATATCGTTCAAGAATAGTCGCTGCAGAATTCTTGGACTCATCATTGGTTCATTCTGTGTTTTCGTCATCGTTTTTCAGTCTTTGTAAAGCAGTCCCAATAGTCCTCATTAGCATGAATACTCATGAATAGTACCCATCATAGTACTACACTGTAGTCAGATGTTTACTGGAAAAATAAACATAGAAAATAACTATTATTGCTATTGATAGCCAACCTATTACGATTAATTATTAATATTTCTATTACTATTTATAATCCAACTATTTTAACTATTGATAGCCATTATCACTACAAATTCAACACAAACAACTGTATATAGTCGGGTTCTCAACCGTGAAAATAGTTGGGCTATCAATACTTGATATATGTTGGGTTCAATATTGAATATCGATCAATATAAAGCAACATCCAACAGTATTTTATGTATATTCTTATATATATACATATCGATCAATATAAAGCAACATCCAACAGTATTTTATGTATATTCTTATATATATACATATTACTGTATCCTATTATATTATCACAATATTATCACTGTATTACTCCTACATATGTGGGTTTCCATAAATAGGGGTACCCCAAAATGGATGGGTTTATAAGGGAAAATCCATCTATAAATGGATGATGACTGGGGGTACCCTCATTTGTGGAAACGCCCATATTCCACTTCTCATTACTGTCAAAAAACCATCGAAAAACGACGACGCCTCCAACGGTAGCCTCGGAGGTGCGGATCGGAGCTTCGAGACCACGCAAGCCGCGTTGCTGAGTGACCTGGCCGAACGGCGAGGGCGCCAGTATAGGATTGGATAGGGAGGTATCTTATGTGGTTATTGTATGGTTGATACTTGGTTAATGATGGTTAATATATGGTTAATAATGGGTTTCTAGAATCATGGGGGTACCCCTATTAAAATGGACGGTATATTTCATGGACTGGGGGTATCCCCTGTTAAAATGAAAACATCCATTGATCTTATGTGCACTGAAGCGGAATGACATGGGTATATTCTCCAAACAAAGACGTGATTTCACCTCGAAGTGGATAAGGAAGAAATCATTATGATAATAATTATTATTATTTAATATACTGTAATTATTTCTTCCACCATTATTGTCATAATAAATATAGGTAGTTCACCAAAAACCACCGTGTGATTTGACATGTTTTCATAGCTAAACGACACCGAAGCACCAAAGAGGCGGAGGGGATTGGACCCCCAACTCCACTCTGCAGACCATGATTCTGGATGTGCGAACCATTATTTGAATTCTGCGTTTCTAAATGATTTTAAAGGGTGTATGTAGTCAAACTAAAGTGATATCATAATTGTTTCTATCTCCAATTTATTTTGGTTGTTTCCGCCTGTTCGTCCTATCTGGAATTCATGGTGGTTTGTGATCTTGCACTTTTTGTTGATGAATTATGGCCCCGTTGTTGTCGAAAAGTGTCATGATTTTTGCATTGCTCCCATTTCTGTTTTGAACAGTTTTGATTGATTAGGAAATTCACCAAGATTGGATATCCAAAAAAGAGGGATAGATGGGGCCATAAACTTGCGGTCCCTTTCTGAAATGTTTGACCGAACCCACTTTGGACATTGGTCCAAGCGTCGCTTCACATTCCATATATATATATATATATCTGGGTTAAATTATAACGACCTCACTGCGACCTCACTGGAAATCACGGTTAGTAAGGGAAATTATCCCCAAATGGCCTTAATTCAGGTTAGTGAAATATTATAATTTACCCACACATATATATATATATATATTTATATTATATTACATTATATTATAATAGATTATATTATATTATATTATGTTATATTATACTATATTATATTATATTATATTACAATATATTATATTATACTATATTATAATATAATATATTATATGTATTATATTATATTGATTATATTATACTATATACATTATATTATATTATATTACATTATATTGTGTTATATTATATTATATATTATATTATATTATAAATATATTTATTATATTACAGTATTAAATATATATATATATATATATTTAAAAAAATAATAGTGTTTAATATATATATATATTGTTTTTTTTGTTTAATAATAATGATAAATATATATACATATATATATATGTATTGTATTATATTGTATTATATTATATTTTATTTTATTATATTATTATATTATATTATATTACATTACATTATATTATATTATATAATATTAATATACGTATATATATATGTGTATACATATATATTAATATTATAAATGTTGGTTCGATATGTTCCATATTTTTCCGAACCTTTTTCACCGCCACCTTCGAAATTTCATAGAAAGCTGTGGCCCAGGTCGTAGTAGCGTTGGACGGAGTCGCTCCCAATTCGCCAGCCACTGGCCCCATGATGTGGGTACCCTTTGGTAATCAACTGTGGCTATAGGAACTATAGGAACTCACCTATAAATCGGTGTTGTAAATGGGATGATCATCTATAAATGGTGGAGTACCAGAGGGTCAATGATGGTATATGATGATAAATGTTGAGGTCCTTTCCGAAATTCGTGGTTTGATGATGTTTGATGCTTTGATGAAGAGGTTTAGCTTTGTGCAGTTTTTTTTTCAACAGGACTTAGATTCCAGGTGAGGAATAGGATCATTCCCTGGATTTCAATGGACAGTTGATCCTACAAACATCATGACATATCATGACGAAGGGTACACGTCAAGATGAGGTGAGCTGGTTTACTGGTTTCCCTGCAGTTAGCTCTCCATTCCATGGTTATTTGTTGTTTTGTCCATGTGGTGTTCTAAGTTGGATGCCCATTTGAAAGGTTTCAGGATTCAAAATTGGCACTTTTCAGTATATTATATCATATTATACGATATATGTTTTGCAGATACAAAGTCCATGTCATCATGTTCATGCGTATACTCCATGCCATGTGTTAGATGGGTACTGTTGCGGTAAGGTGTGCCGGGTGGGGGGGCAGGTCGGCCAAAGAAATCACAGAACTAGGAAGACTCTACTTGAGAATTAAGTTGAGTTTAAACATATCCTGTTCAAACCCTATGAATATGTATATATAATTATACATATTAGTTAATTATACTAATAGTGACATATATAATATACAATGAACATATTTCATTGGTAATATACAAGTCTATGTACTATGGTCAAATCTTGGACACGCTGCCCACATTGCGGGATGGTTATCAATCCATTAACATATATTGATCATTGATAGGGATTCATGATTTATATACCCATGATAAGGATTCCCATTCAAGGATGGATGTTTTGAACCTGGCACATATAGAAATGTTTTGTACTGTTGACGGTCCAAAAAAAGCCTTCAGGATGTAGGCTGGACAGAGTGCCGAGGTGTCTCTTGCGATGACCAGGCCGCTACAGCTGATCAGATGAGTCCACCATCAATATTGAGTCACGATGCCACTAGGGGGAAGTGCAAGTTTGTTGAGGCTCAGCATATATATAACTATGTTTTCAACTTACAAGAATATACATTCATGTAGAGGTTTCTACGAAAAAAACTATATAGGTTATTGCTAATTTGGTGTTGAACGTGATGTCCAAAACCATTCGGTTTCAGGGTTGTTACATTTTTCCTTAACTTGTCGGGTCCACCTTAATTTCGGGCTGCTCCCGCCATTAGAATCCTTCCCACAAGGGGCCCAGCCTGCACAGGCGCGAAGGACTCCGAAAAGGCCTCAAACCCAGGCCTCAAGCCAGCTGGGAATGCGCTGCATGCGATGGCTTTGGCGCCGACCCAGACCACGGATGATTTGGTCAAGTCTACAACCGGATCTTCTGAAATTGTAAAGTGGCTATAAGTGGCGTTTATTTGGCATTTCGCTGGGCGCACCTGGCGCACCCAGTAGGAGATGACTTGCGAGAAGCATGGAGATGCAACCAGTACATCTATTAATCTATAAATATTGTCCTGCTTGTTTGTCTATAATTGTCTAGTATATGTAGATATGTAGATATGTAGATATATATAGACCTGCAGCAATTATGATCATCATTGAATGGAATCATCCAATAATGAAGTATCTTACAAACGCCACTGGGCGTTGAAACAACAAAATTGGATAGCAACAATCAGGACACTTAACCAAAATGCGATTCAGTAAAAAAATGGATTTGAACTTTTGAACCAACAATTGTAGGATAATGAACACATATCACAGTGTCTCAGACACATGCGATGGGGATTCTTAGCCACTTACAGGTTTGGCTCGCTGCAAGTGTCAAGCATGGGAAATCGTGTGGTTTTTGTTAATCAAGAAATGGCTATTTGGATGGGGAAAATCATCGAAGTAAGTTCCCACTCAATGGACGATTTGTCCAAGCATGTTGGAATACCGGCGGGTAATCCAAGGTAGGACCATCACGATATCCATGTGACACCATTGTTGTTAGTCCAACAGCCTTCTGTGAAAACAGGTGAAAGGCAGCGATATGGCCTCAAATTTACTGTTTATAAGATGATGAGAACATATTCAAAAACCAATTTGAGGATGGATCAAAACCTAGGAAGGATACCATACTTGAGGGGGAACGATCCATTTTGATCACCAGGGTATGGGTTATGGATGGTTATGGTCCATAGCTATTTTGGGTCCTTTCAGTGAATCAAACAAGATCCTGGCGTGCTGGCAGCTCTCCCTAATGACCATATGCCAGCAACTCGTACGGTTCTTCTGCACAATGCTGAATTGCATGTGTTTTCATTGTCCTATGGTTGCCACTGGTAGACTAAGTTGGCTCCAAGAAACACTGCCGTTTGTAGATTCTTGCAGTTTTTGCCCCTCGACGAAACTCTCACAGAAAGTGCTCCAATTCAAGCCAGAATCATGCAACTTCATTTCTTGATTTGCTCCTGCAGAGTTCCATGTCCTGTACATCTGAATATCTTCAATATATTCTCAAAATTCCAATTCAACCACAATTAAACCACCATTAAATCACCATTAAGAAAAACACTGTGAGTGGTCACCCCGTTCGACCCGGTCACCCGGTAGGCCACACCCGGCTGGTCCCTGCGCTACTGTGAGCTGCTTGGGGTGGGCCCACAACCCACGCAGCGAAGGTTGGACCTGGGGATGGGTCAAAAGATGTCAAAAGCTATTAGTACCATATGACTGGGGGAATCAACATCCATTAATCATCTATTTTAGGGTCCTGGAGTCCTAGGGCTTTGACTCATAGACCCAAAAACCAGGGTTTTGACGCCATCAGACCCTGCCAGAGGGTAGAATACTACTTGCCTCTTGGGTTTTCAGGGTCTATGTTGGGGGGATGGTAACTTCAACAATCAGCTGGCTGGTGTGTTGATGTTGGAAATACATGTGGGATGATGATCTCAGATGTTTTTTTGGGGGAAACGCGGCTGAACCGCAATTCAGCACCTCTATTGAACATAGCACGTAAGATGGAGCTTGCGCTATTTTGGGGAGGTATTTGGTCTGTATGAGTGGATATATAATAGTGGATATAATTCAATTAGATATTGAGTGCAAGTGAATGGGATGTGGAAAATAAAGCCGCAGATTTCAGATACCAACTCTCATGACTAACAATATGAATACCAAGCATTCAGCTTGTAGCACGGAGCCTTCCAGGATGAGCCGTCGAGAGGCAGTGACAGCCCGGTGCCCAATTTTGGGCCAACCCCTGAGCCCTTGGTTTTTTTTGAACACCAGCCATGATGGTGGCTAAAAAAATGCTAAAAAAATGTAAGTAACCAACATGTACCGAGAAAACATGTGTTCAAACCATTTTAACCCATTTCGGAGCTTTCGAAGAGTTCAAACGATATCATATGATTTTCAAGGGATAATAAGGATCCTGTGCAGGACATGACTTTTCCAATCTCCAAGAGTAAGTAGGTAAGTAGGAAATGCAAATGAACCACAAGAGAAACACAACTGGGCTGCCGAATGATACACTTATGTTTGTAGTATAACATATGTTATCCTAGGTATCATTATTCTGATAATTATGCAAATACAAACACTGTTTGCTGTTTGGTCATTAGTAGGTCAAGCTCAAGTAGAGGGCCTATTTGCAAAAATCGCACAAGTTTTCCTCAAGCCCAACACCCTAAAAACTTTGAAACATCCAGAAAAATGCCTACAATTCTACAACCTAAACTCCTAATACCCAGAATATTAAAACCAATAATTCTTCAACCCGAAAACCTAGGAAAGCTGAAAAAGTGCGGCCGAGATTTGCAGTGTTTGGGTACGCTTTTTTGTTCGTATCCTATGGATGACCAGCGTCCGCCCAGAAAGTGCCTGCTGCTGTGGAGCGCTTCCAAAAGCAGTTGGAGATGGACCGCTCGCGCCTGGGAAGCGACCAGGGCAACAGCATAGGATTTACCAAGCATTAAAAAATGGGGTAGATATGGGGGATTAGGCAACAATGAGGAAGGTCTATGTTGGGGATTCATAGTTATATGATGTTATATGAGTTTTATGACTATATAAAGTGGTTCATCTATTGGTACTTGCCAACCATTGTACCATGGCATTTGACAGGGAATGGGATCATCATGGGATTTACCTCATGGTGATGGGTTTTTCAGGGGCTAGTTTTTTAAACGCCCATAAGGGTTACCATGTTCCAGAACTAGCCATATATAATAGGCCGAAAAACCATGGAGTACTTAAAGGGTTTTCACGGTTTAAGCATCAAACATGGGGGCGTAAAACCATGGATGGCAAAGCTATCTTTTCAATGGGGAGCCAGTTGGAGCAATGGAGCTGGGAGTATTTTTCCTTTTTGTTTCCTTTTTTTCTCAACAAAAAGAGGGGGGAGCTGTGAATGGAGCTACAAACAGAGTTCCCCAAGCATATGATAGTTGGTTTAATGGGATCTAATGGGATTTACCCTCTGGTAAACGTTTACATATCTATGGAAAATCACAATTTTTTAATGGGTAAATCAACTATTTCTATGGCCATTTTCAATAGCTGTTTTTTTTTTTGTGAAATACTCCATGATTTGAAACTAAAGAAAACCACATTCCTCAATGCGAATTTACCTTTTGGTGCCTACCTAAATATTCCAACAAATTGCAGCAAACATTATCACCCTGCCTAGCTGCTAGCTGAAACAAAGCCAAGTCAGCTTCAGCCCTTGCTTGCCTTTGCCTTTTCAGTAGAGTTGGCTTCGAGCTCTGCGTAAATTATGCCTATTTGCCAATGAATGTTGGACTGATCACTATGGTCATCCATTGATCCATGATCATTTGTCATCCCCCTTCAAGACTGTTGATCATCGTCTACGGTCATCTGTGATTGTTAAGCATCGTGTATGCATGCAAGATTTTTACCCATAATCATTTGTAGATAACTTACCCATTTATACTGTATAGAATTATTTTGATAAATTATCCAGTTATTTCTATCATTATGATGATAATAATCATCCATATTATATATTATCCATCATCTATAATTTACCAGTTATCGATGGATGAATAAAAAAATAACCTCACCGTGGTGGCGTCACTGGAATCATCCACAAATGACCGCAAGTTTCAGCTATAACTTGAGGTTCGTGATATATATTAGAATTCAGCCATATAAGATATATATATATATACCCATACGATCCATGTATGGTATATATGCTAACATTTGGGATATATTGATGGTAAATGTTACCATATATAGCATACATGGATCCTATGGGTATATATATATATACACCGTACCAATCATTTGCATATCGTCATTAATCATTTAATCTTGTATAGACAGATATTCATTTGTAATCTATAGTCAGCTGGAATCATCTCGAAAATGTGCCTTGTTCAATCATAATCTATGAGGATAATCTATAACAATCTATACAAAATCTACGATCATTTGTGTATATATAAGATTCTATAAAGAAAAACACCACATCTATAGTATCAACACTATAAGATTCTATAGAAAACATCCATCCTATAGTATCAACAATCTATAGAAACAACTACAATAATCTATCCTCATCCAAGGCACCACCAGCGCCGCACCCGGCACCAAGGTCGGGCAATTCGGTCTTCTTGGCCACCAAATCACGAGGTTGGGCAACACATGTGGCAACAAAAAAAGATGTGAAAAGATGAAGTATATCCAAGTATATCCAAGAACTGAATATCTATGATTCAGCTTTTGAACGGAGTTTTGATCCATTGCCATATATATATATATGCCATTGTGTTTTCCAACTGGTGCTTCAACATTGGTTTTACCACCATGAAAGTCAGTTATTTTCATCCATTTTCCATGGCTATGTTTGATTGCCAGAGGCCCAAAACATTGGTCCCAGGACCTTCAGTTTTGACCAATAAGCCAAGATCCATATCCATAACATGAAATCCTATGCATTGCATCCAGGTCACCTTAACTTGGATGGTGAAGTGAAGATTTCATTTGGTCTAGAGTTGTGAATTGCTGGCTATTTAGGTTCCAGGTGCATCTACAATCACCTGTACATATATATATACATACATATATATATATATACATACATATATATATATACATATATATATATATATACATATACACATACATACATATATATATATATATACATATATATATATATATACATATACATATATATATACATACATATATATATACACATATACATATACATATATATACATATACATATATATATATATATCCATACACAATTAATTATATGAATATAGATGTATATATTCTCTATATTCCCATCCTTCCCGGAAAAAATAACTCCACGTCGGATGGTGAGTGCCAGGAACTCGGGATCCTCGAGTGCAGAGGTATCAGACCTTCCACAGACAAGAGAGCAGGCGCTTGCGTTCCGGCCAGGTGGTTTTCGTCGCGGTTGTAACATAATACCCTCTGGTAAACTAACATAGCTATGGAAAATCACCATTTTGAATGGGAAAATCCACCATTTCTATGGCCATTTTCAATAGCTATGTTAAATTACCAGAGGGTAATGATCGGATAATGGTGGTTGATCATGGTGAAAAACGGGTGTAACATGGGTTTGGAAAAAAGGGTTTAAGAATACATGTCAATCTTTTGTAATGGGTGTATTTGGTGAAACATGGTGTATAATGGTTAGTAATGGGTGTATAGTGTATGAGAAACAGTACTGGATGAAGAACGGTCAGTTGGAATAGTGCAGTAAGACCCCAAAGGCCACAATAAAGGTGATGACTTGGGGATGGTGTAGATGGCATGGGGTGAATCCCACATGAAACTAAATAGACTACACACTCACACCAGGTATTGAACTTTAAAAGGAATTTGAACGGTTGTGTTTACGTAAGGTTACCATAGTTTCAATAGTTTTATGAGTTTAATATGGTTTTGCAATGTGATAAACCCAATTGTTTGTTTTCTAAATTGGATGGTTTACTATTGGGTTTACCCCATTAGTATGTTTAGCATTAAGGATGAATCAGTGAATGTTGGGGAAGTTGTTGAATGTTCACTGAAAAAAACAAGTTGGATCGAACGTGTGAATCCATTGGTGGCAACTTTTGAAGACCCTTGAATCATCCTGCAGCAGTTTCATGAGACATTCATGGAGAGCACGCATGATTTGGGGTTGATTCCCAATATCCAGCCGCAAGTGCTGGGCGCGCATTCAACTCAGCTCGCAGCTAGAACTAGATGACATACTACAATATAAATACTTACATGCCCCCCACCAAGAGTGGGTAGTGAAGTTTGATAGCAAACTCCCAAGAAACGTCGACAATTCTGGTGGTCATTGCTCTGGTTGGAGGCTAGGTACACACCTCCTTGCATTGATATAAAATGATATAATTATATATATATATATATGCATATGTATAGGCTCAAAATCGTTGGGACAAAAAAAACATATTTAATCAATCCAACAAAAAAATGAAGAGGTTGGTGTTTGTGCCCCTTTCATTCAGCCATATAGATGTATAGTGTGACACCGTGTTTTCTTCGTCCTATGGGATGGGTACCAGCCAAACTCTCAAAAACCATCGGAATCATTGATTTGTGTTTTTCAATTTCATTGTCATTTTTCCAAGTGCATCAACCCCCCAAAAAAAGACAAGAAATGCAAAATCCTACTGAAATACAGTAGCAGTAAATAAGTCTTCTATGATGTTCTATGTGTTTGTTCATTTTCTTGCAGGGGTTTACTATAAAATGTTCAAGAGTTTACTATAAACTCCATCTGCAATTTTCTCAGGGCACCCATTCGCTCTGCTGAGCAGCTTCGATTCCCGGCAGGATGCGTGCACGTCGTCGCGCCATTCAAGCGGATGCATCTCGGCGCTTTCGATGGATTGCGCGGATAGAACTGGGTTAGAATTGGATGAAAATCCTATGAACATGGTCTCAAATCGTGACTTGCCAGAATTTCATAAGATTTTAAGAATGAACATATGGGCATATAGTTGGATATACATAATTTATATACGATGGTTGGTTGATGATTGCAGGAGGTCATATTATCCAATTGGTGACTATGATCATCCATTAACTGGGAATCCCGAACGTGATCAACCAGCAAGAAGGAAGGCCATTTGGGGTATTGAACACTGCTCTGTACCCATAGGATCCATGGTGCTGGTATATATGCTAACATGACTGGGGTATATTGATGGGATCCATGTTACCATATATAGCAGCACCATGGATCCTCTGGGGTATGCAAATCACTGATTTCTTGGGGGCCGTGACACACAGTGATTGTCAAACCTTGAGGTGATGGGCCAGAGCCGAAGATGCATCAAGTTGGCATTCAGGTGGCTGAGACGAATTAACCAGCTCGACCGAGTTCCAACGGTCCCTTCGGTGGTGGTGGTCGTGGTTGGACAACTGAGAATTGTTTGACAAAAAATGGATCAAAAGTCCCCTTCTAGAAATCCTGAGGATGTTTCTTCTATTCAATTTTGGTCCCTGTTTTTTTTGTTTGTGGGTGTATTTTATCGAGGAATGGCGTAATTTTTCCGTGTCTCTTTGCTAATCATGCCTTAAACTTTTCAAGATGCCAGGTATATGCAGATGAATCATGCAGAGCGAATCGACTACTTGAAAAAACTCTTTGACAGCAAAATGTCGAAGGCCTGAGTCCCTGAGTTACAGTGATACAGCTGATCTGGATAGCCATTATGGGATATAATATGATAATATAACAAGATATGTGAATCCCAGTATATCCCCATTGTTTAATAACTATATCTTCCAATAGGTTTAGGTAGTATAACCCACACGCTTGTGAGGGTATGGGATAGAGTGGGGTATTGGGATGAACCATCGAATCAAAACCTGCGAACTTGCGCGGACAGGACATGGCAATTGTCGCTGGGAAATAGTCGATTCCAGAAGCATGGTCTGTGGAAATGACATACGCATAGGATCCATGGTGCTGCCATATATGGTAACATGGATCCCATCAATATACCCCAAATGTTAGCATATATACCATACATGGATCCTATGGGATATGAGATATATGATCAATTCGTATCAAATCCTATTTTTAATTAGTTGACCTTCAGCACAGACGGAAGTGCCTGCGCTGGGTATGAAGTTTGGACCACCTTATGAAGAATGTCCCTTCTAAGTTTCTCCTGATTGCAAGAAGTGTACCGCATCTTGGATTCTTGTTTACTGGTTTACTAGATCCACCACGTTTGTAGCATAGATATGCATAGATACAATACTGACAGTACGGATACATACATATATATATTACACACACAAATCATCATGTTTTGCCATATGTCCACTGGCTGTGTTCCAGTGCCCGCAATCATGATACCGGGACACTTCTTCTGTGCTTGCCGTGCTTGTCATGGGATGGCAGGGTGGCAGCGTCAACCGTCCTGAACAGTATGGTATCTCCAATGAGGACAGGGGGGGCTGCTGTTTTCCCCCACTTGGGCATGGGTAAAAAATGTGGTACCTTTGACCTAGAATTATAATGAATTAAGGACCCACCAAGCCAGGGTTTGAGCTGTGTGTTCTTCGGAACATCCTGAACTAAGGGAAAATGATCTCACTGTCCTTGGGCAGATTATACTCAACCAACCTCACCATTCTGCAGTGGTTTGCACGTGGAATCATTTATAGTGAGTGCCTGATTGATACTGTTTTCCAACTCGTGGTGAAATTATCAGTTGCACAAAGCTGAGTGATTGTCATTTTCCCCACCACGTTTTCCCCGGTTTTCTTGGCTCCCCATGTTGAAGCCATGGATCCCAGCGATCCCAGCGGTCAGGAACTGAAAGGTTTGGCCGCCAAAATGGCTCTCCCGGAGCAGGAGGTCGATCATTTGGATGTCCAGTTCCGACATTACGACTTCGATGGCAGCGGCGCCTTAGACTTGGAGGTGCCCCCTCTGGGTGATGGAAGGGGGGTGTACTCTGATGGTTTTTCACTGAGTGCTTGGGGTGTTAAAGGATCACTTTCAGTCTCATGACTCGTGAAAATTCACAACATTCACGTATCATTTATATATTATAATGTGTATATATATATATATAAGTGGATGGGATTATTTCCATCCTCATATTATCAATATGTATAAATATCCAATCTTTATATATTATCAATATTTATCAATATTTATCATCAATATCCCATGTTTATCAATATTTATCAATATGCCATATAAGATTTGTTTTTCCGTCTCACGATGTTTTGGAACCTCTCTGGAAGTTTGTTTTCCGCCAGGAAGTGCGGAGTATCCTGGCAGATATCGGCCTCAGCCCGCAGAACCGCGAGGAAAAGTTTGAGGCCCTGGGGCCCAGGTTCTGGGACCTTGGGGACCATGAGCAGCGCTTCAGCGGACAATCCAAGCGGAGATTTGGAGATTTGTTGTTTGTTCCGGAATTGGCTATATAATATAAAGGATATAAAAGGAAGAAAGTAACATAAACATATCCAAGTTAGTAAACGGTATATTTCCTCAAAACAATCCAGTGTTTGTCGTGGTTGTTGGTGAATGTTTCAAGAGCTTAATGAGAACAATAAGATCATAAAATCAACTACTTGGTTATCTCAATGTTTGCTGGTGAATGATTGTGGGTCAGATAGCGGAACCACATCCTGTCTTTCTCCATCCCTTAAGAAGCGAAGATCTTCAACTAGTGAATGAAACAGGTTTCCTAGCCAATGGGATATTTGGTTGAGCTACATCAGCTCCAGCTGTTGTAAGGTGACCGAGTGCATTAACGAAAAGGTGCAGAAAATGGGCTGTGAGGACCAATGGGATTTTACCATGATGAGATATGCAAGTGTAGATTTTACCAGCCTTACAGGTGTAGAATCTGGTGTAATCTCTTTGAGGACTGTGATGAAAGATTGATGAATTTGGTGTAGTTGATGTGCAATATTGTGCAATGATGCGCATAAGTTAGTAGATAATTGGAAGTCAGCAGTCATTGCGTTCAGGGGGCCACGGATTTTCTTTGCCCATTGGCTGTCATGTGGGTTCTGCAGGATTTCGCACAACTCTGGATGACGAGTGAGAAGTTTAAGCATCACCCAGAAGAGGTTGTTCTCAGTTATTCTCCTGATGTTTCTTATTTTGTTGGTGGTTTGGAACATTTTTTATTTTCCATAATATACGGGATAATCCTTCCCATTGACTAATATTTTTCAAGATGGTTAAAACCACCAACCAGCAATTGTTTGGACAAACCTTGTTGCGAATCGCAGGAATTTGAGTTTGAAGCTTTCTTGGACCTCCTGAAATCGGTGCGCGAACGCCTCAAACAGGCCCCGTCTTGGAATTTTCCAAGATCGCGTGTTGGAAGATCAATGGGATTTGATTGGGAACCACATTTGCGAACCAGATGGTTTTGGTATGTTTTGGTTATTGATTCCATGTCAACAGGATATTTAAACCCAAACCGCCTGAGGAAAATTCTGCCATATCCCTCCATTTGCGATGATTTTGGTTTTCTGAATCCACCATGATTGTTTGGGGCATCAGCAATCTCCAGGTGCAGAGCATCAAATGCTGGAGGCTCTTCCATGAGGCTTGCGGCATGCCGTGCCTGTTTTGCATTGGGTTGAACAGTTTGTGATTTTTCGCCAACCAATTTGGGACATGTTGATAGAATTTGGGGATTTGACCAGCCGACTATTGAAGATTCGAACAAAAAAAACATGCTAGCCAGCTTGGGTTGATGATGTTGATGAGGATGAGGATGATGATGATGATGATGATGATGATGATGATGGTGACCTTCCGACTCGATCGTAGGCGGATGTGATTGGCAGAGACAGCTTGGAAATGCTGAAGATCATGGCATTGTTGGAGCGGCCACGGGCGGAGGGCAGACTGGGATTCATTCAGGGCTAAGACGTGCCGTTCTCAACTGGCCCCATTTAATTGGTGGATATACACCACATATGTGTTGCCATATGGGATTTTCATATGCCTGATTAATCCTAATTATGCCCTTGAAATTTATAGCCCTGCCTTGAATACGTAATTTCCATAGGAACGATGATGCCCGACAATTCAATGACCAATGCTAAAAAACAAATGTTTGGAAGGAGTGGATTGAAACCACCATCCACAGAACCATTCGCGATGGCACTTCAAACGAGAACACCATTGCTTTATTGGCTTGGTACCCATGGTGAGCCACTGTTTGTATATACAATTAAGGTGATTCAGAACTGCGACTTCCGTACCAAAAAACAAGTTCAATAAAACATAATAAAACTACATTGAACATCTTATGTAAATTAGTGTAAAAATCATGAAAAAATATGAAACATCTAAAATCCTATGGAAATTGTATGAGACGTTCTATACATCACCTTTCCTTCCAAGGCATGGCCCGGCAGGAGACGAAACTGGGCTTTTACTTGAGGTCCTCAGAGGAGAATTCCGAGGCCGATGTGGCGAGGAATCATGGGGGCTATGGGTATGAAATGGGGATAATGTACTGGTAAATATATATATATATAATCATATATATAAATATTATATATATACATATATAGATAATAATATTTATATATTATAAATTATAATAATATATATATAATATAATATAATATATATATATTATATATATATTATAATTATATATAACATATTATTGTTATATATAATATTATGATATTATAGAATATAAATGCAAAAAACAACGAGATAATAATATGATATTATATTGGCATTAATATGGCATTCTCAATAGTGTACACATTGTTTCTTTTGACATACAATCATCCTGAAGTAGATAGAATATGGATTTTTGAAAGATATATTTAAAGTTTTGTGATGAAGTTTTGGAGTGTCCTAATATTATCTACTGGGGGTGCCTGGTTTGATTATCGGATAACTCAAAATAACAATATGTAAGAATCGTTGAAGAATCTTGCATTCATGTGTCTAACCAGGCCAACATGGGCTCTGGGACCATTGAACCTGGGGAAATAACATGTATGTCACGTCTAATCTTTACATTCGTCAATAGTGAACAGGAAATGCCAAAAAAACTTAATTACTTGGCAATAACACGTTCCTTTAAGAGAAATAACATGTGTTCTTAAATGTGCGTAGTGTAAGCACCTGATAGAAATCCTAGAAACATTGAGGATTTCGCCAGGTTCTCCAGAACACCACAAAAACAGCGGTAGCTGGTAGCTGCCGAGGCAATCAACATCTTTGCGCAGTGTGACACCGACTGCGATGGTCCGGATGCCTCCCTTTTTTGGGGCCGACTATAACGGGGATTCGAGATTTTACAATCAACAATTTTTATAGATGATTCAAGGCGATTCTCCTATTGAACACGGGGATCTACATTGCCAACCAAAACTGTATTCAGCTTGAAGTCGTTTGTCTGAAAATTGGGCCAACATCTCCATGGTGAATCCTCAGTTTCTCTGATTCGTCTCGAAAAACCCGGTTGACACCGAGCCTTGACACCGAGGTTGTTTGAATCTGGATGAATTTCAGGCCTTCGTACAAAAGGCTCGGCGGCTCGGCGCTTTTCCGACCAAATCAGGGATACCCTGCATGACGCCATAAGTCGCATGAGTTGGGGATTGGAAGACTTCCTCCAAAGATTTTTAATGGCAGGATCTACCTGGGGGCATGGTCAATCGGTAAATCATGGGATTTTCCAGGTCGTCTGACTCGATCATCCAAGAGGAAGCTACAGAAACCATGGATCCAATGTTATGATTGGTCGTTTCAGTGCATGGCCAGTCTCGCTCTCCATGTTTGATGGTCATGAAAATTACCCATCATTACCTAGAATTTCTGGTTCTAGCCTAGCCCCATTTTTCAGATGAAACCCAGTTTTCACCCCATGTTTGTTGGTTAATTCTAGTTAAACCCCAGTTTTCAGATGAACCCCTATTGAAACCCCATTAGAAAACCCTAGTTTGTTCATAAAACTAGTCTGTTGCCGCCCAATTTGGTGAAAACGGGTATCCCGGGGTTGGCGAGGTGCGGGCCAAGCTGCTGACGCTGCGGAGAAGGGAAGAAGTTCAAATTGCGAAGAAGCCACTGAGATCCAAGAGCTGCAGTATATTAGTAGGTGTTAACGGGATTTAGTGGGATTTATATCATGGAATTTATATGAATTTATATAGAAGGGGAAAAAATATCAACAATCTGATATTTGGATTTGGTTGAAAATGGTGTATAGACCTAGTCATGGCCATTTGAAAAGGCAAAATTATAATTATCCACCGGATGGATTTAGCATGATTTTAACATCAAATAAAGGGAATTAAACAATACTTCTTTTCTGCAAAATATGAAAAACAAGACACAGAAACCATGGTTCCGTAGGGGATTTAGACATATCTCGAACCATTAAGGGCCTGAACCTTCAAACGAGCAAAAATATTTGCTCTTTCTTGTTTTGAGCTCAAACGAGCGTTATTCAGGCAAACGAGCAAATATTGGTGAAACGAGCACATTTCTTAAACGAGCATTTTTTTAACCACATATGGTAGCCATTTGGCTCATTTTACTTCGCTATTCATTGAGATGAATGCGAGATCAACAAGTGCCCCTCCCAGCACCATATGCCCTGCCCTCGCAGGTTTATTGTGCACGCCACCGCAGGTACAGGAACACCGCATTGCCTGCTAGAGGAGTTGCTTGGAGAGGCCCATTGGTTCTGGGGGATCCAAACAGGGATGTACAGCTTAGCTTAGATTGATGATTAACAAGTGCAACTCCATGGTCCCATGCCCAAGGCCATTTGGTTCTAGTCCCCCAAACGCCCTTAGCGGGCCATCATGGCGCCGGCTGATGCCATTGCTTCTGTGGTTGGGGATTGGAAAAAGGATGAGTTTCTCATGAAACAAGCATCGACGGGGATCATGGCAACATGTGGGCCTAAAGAGGAAGGGGTCACCCGCGAAGATGTTTGTGCGAACTACAAGGTGCTGATGCCAATTGTCAAATACCTTGGAAACCTGGAGAAACCTATAGCATCGTATTTCCATATTTTTTGGGGTATTTCCCCACCTGCCAGGTGAGGGTTGTTAGATTTTATGTCAGTTGCCTGCTCCTCTCCTCTCCTCTCCTCTCCTCTCCTCTCCTCTCCTCTCCTCTCTTCTCCTC
>Ga0126342_10003078_pt1 | contig 27136 bp, 20 predicted proteins | sample Cyp1metagenome_FD_92528 | JGI IMG/M metagenome (GOLD analysis project Ga0126342, IMG submission 92528) | Coral microbial communities from Lord Howe Island, Old Settlement Bay, Australia - Cyphastrea 1 metagenome | ecosystem: Host-associated > Invertebrates > Cnidaria > Coral ... | reverse complement strand
ACTGTACGGTTTTCGCAATCTGATTTACTGCTGACTTCGTCAGATGGAACAGTTGCATCTAGCAAGGACGTAGAAAGAATTCTTCTCCACTGTTTCTCACGCCTGGCCATTCACTATTTCCTGCCAGGTTTAACTGAAGTGTTTTTGCACGTACGATGCATTCCACATCAATAATTCGATAAGATGTTTCTGAGCAAGTGTGTGTGTGTGTGTCATGATGCACACCCAAGCACATAAAGGATGAAGTAAGAACATTCATGAAATGGCATCCAGAAGTGCCACATGTCCTGAAGCACATCAGAAATGCCTGATTGCAAAACAGCCCGCGTCTTTACGGGCGGCGTTACCTAGTTTATGGCAATAAATGAACCTATCCAAATAACACAACCCGGTTTACCAATATCCAACTAATATTTCGAACTTCCATCCTCGTGACACAGGGATTGCTATAGGTCCTCGCCTGCGCGGTAGAAGGGCAACAGCGCAGCAGGGGGTTCCAAGAGCCTGGACATCTGTGGCTACGGGGAAAGGTCAAAGGTAGCTTTGAATAAAACTCAAACTAACCATAAATCATGCCCAATCTTAGATAGCTTATAGAGAGGATATAGAGTCATAGAGAGGATATAACCATAGATTTACCCTCTGGTAATTTAACGTAACTATGGAAAATCACCATGTTTAATGGGTAAATCCACTATTTCTATGGCCATTTTCAATAGCTTTTTGTATGTTTACCAGAGGGTAGATAATCAGATAGCTTGCAGAAAATTAAATTCTTAGCTGGTAGATAATCCCATCCAATTGACCTAGAAATTGCTCTACTTCGTGTCATCCTCACGAAGTAAAACGCGGCAGGTCACACCTGACATACTGACATTTTATGTCACATATAATATTCCTGGCGGGTGGGGAAAAAGGTGAAACAAATTGATATTATTTGGGATAAACATCATTTTTTTGTGGGTTAATAAAGGCGGTCTAGGTACATGGATGTGCATCCGCTGAATATCTAGGCAGAATACTAGCTATCATATATGAATATGTATATGTATGTATATATATAACATGGTGGATGTTCCATTGTCACATTTGTTTAGCAGAGGGTGTTATGTATATATATATAATCACAGACACAGCAGAAAACATGTGTCTTGGGGATGATTCCCCTTATCGACCAGCCAGTGAGGTCGATGTAATTCAAGTTCCATCTTGACTGGTATCCCACTATCCTCTGGTAAACTAACATGGCTATAGAAAATCGCCATTTTTAATGGGTAAATCCACTATAAATGGTCATGTTCAATAGCTATGTTAGTTTACCAAAGGGTATCTATTGAGATAATCCCAATTGATTAGCCACATCAAGATATGGATCCAGATATGGGGGTTTCCGTTTATCCCAATGGGAGAAGTTTCATTTGTAGAAGAGAATTAGCCAAAAAAAAGTGTCCATCATGGTGAAAATCAACGTTGTCCACTCATAGGTCATGTGGTTATCTATCAGGTGTCTGGAAAACTCTTAGTAGTTTTTGGCTCTCGGATGGAATCATAGAGTCATAGAGGATATCATCATAGATTTACCCTCTGGTAAACGTTAACAAAAAAATATGGAAAATCACTATTTTTAATGGGTTAATCCACTATTTCTATGGCCATTTTCAATAGCTATGTTGGTTTACAAACCCCATTAACTATAGATATATCACCCATAAACCATAGTTATTGTAGAGGATATAACCATAGATTTAACATGATAGGATCATAGCTCCGAACCGCTCCCTCTATAAACACCACCAGTTATTGTCGAATTGACTTCTGTTTTTTATGTCAGGCAGTTTTCTCGTAGTTTTTCGAGAATGAAGCATCCAGTATTAGGGGTACTTGGTGGCGAACTACCCACGAATCGTAAGTGGGTTATAACCCCAGTGATTGATGTGGATTAACCCGCTCCTTATCCCATGTAAATCACTGGGGTGAACTAACCCACTTACGATTCGTGGGATGAGCTACCAAGTACCCATGATGAATATGTGATAATCCCCAATATATTGGATAGTATCATCCCTACAATGTGGGGCCCCCAAGATAGCTAAGTTGGTTTATAACTCCAATAACTATGGTTTATGGTACTTATAACTATAGTATTCATGGGGTTTATAAACCAACTTACAACTGGGGGGCCCCACATTGTATACTCATCAACCGACACGGGTTTTGACCCGTACCCAATCGAGCCGCTAAACAATAACCCTATCCCATCTCATGAAGGACTAGTTGGTTGATAGATTGAAAGATTTCCCTAATATGGCTTATCATAATCCCCAGTAAATTAGCTAGTACAAGTCCCAACAACATATACCAACCATCATTTATCACTGATGTAACATCATATAACATCATATTACCAGATTTCTGTTGGTTGATTAAATCCATTAAAAAAAAAACATATTATCCATTTTTGATGGTTAAATCTCGAATAACCAATCAACAGATTGATTCATCAGATTCATGAGATTCATCACAGCCTCAACACCCAAACGAAGAGCGCCGAGAAACGTAGCTTTGACACCGTGAAGTTCTACGAGAAGTGCCTGCTGCGAAGATCTTGAGAATCCGAAGCTCGCCCCCAGTGATGTTTGTAGGTTTTAAGTTTATAGCCCCCCAACATTATAAACCTAAGTTATACACTTATAAGATATTATAAGATGTAAGCTACTATATTACTATATGTTTGACAATCCCCATCAAGTATAGATATATGTATATATATATATATATCCACCATTCAGGGGATAAACTGATAGATTTTAATGGCAGGAAACAGCATTGGACATGATTCATTTGGAGAAGGTGCTTCAATTGAAAGACACAATGGTAGCTTCTGCGACAAAACTGATGGAAACAAAAATCACGTCCACGGCATCTGCACCTGAAACCAACCAGAATCTCAGTTCATTAAGTGTAGATAGTGTACTCCACCATCAACATCCATAAGCCCTAGTGACTTAGCTATTAACAACCAAGTCCCTATTCCGAACTGGGATCAACCAGGACCCTCATCGATGTTCCATCTTTGAAGCTTGAATTCTCCAGCTTTCCATATCTTTCCAATATGTTCTTGGTGAAATTTCATTTTTAACTTCATGGTTAAATCATGTTAAATCCCAATATGTTCTTGGTGATTTTTTTAAAAACAAACATGCTTAACCAAATGCAGTATATCTTCCCACTATCTAAAAATTAAAGCGGAGTTTTATTTTTCATGCTTTTTCGCCCCCTTAAAAACTCAGCCAAAACAACCGCCACGCTTCACAACAAAAACCAAACCACCTCGGGTCGCGATCGCCGGGATCGCCGGCACGTGGACTGACCGGGCTGGTTTCTGAGCAGCCGATGTAAGGCGAGGAGGAGGGAACTCAGGGGGAAGACCTGGCCGGACATGGCACGGCGAAACGGCGACACGGCGAAACGGTTGTGCTGTTCGAATGGCAAAAAACGTCTCGAACTTCTTGGAGATACCCCAGGTGAAATTAGGTGGTTACATCACTCCAAGTACTTTGGGGTTATGGTAGATGATATATATATATATAGACATAAGGTGGGGCCCCCCAGTTATAAATTGGTTTATAAACCCCATTAACTGTAGATATATCACCGACTTAACCATATGCCATAGTTATTGGACTTGTAAACCAACTTAGCGTTCACGAACTGGGGCACCACCTTGTATAACTAACTATACTTCATGTGGTTTATAAGGCAACAAACATAGCAGTGGGGGCACATTGAAGACCTCGTCCCATGATTTCGGAAAGATTTTTTCCAACAAAAACAGAGGTGGAAAAGGCACATTGTTCCATGGGCATTCATGGGATGAAAGTCCATGTTAATCTTGGTTGGTCGGATTTTAACATAGTTTAACTAACAATCATGGGATATATGACCAACAGTATGATACTGCAATTCTTGTAGCTTTAAGATGTCATTCTATGCTTGTGTCCGGAACAAAGGACCAAGAGCTTCAATCTGTTGTTCTCACTAGTGGTAAAAGTTAAGCATCAGAAACTGGGACTCGACCGTCACACACTGGAATAGAAATGGTGATACAATGCTACTTGGTGGTTCATCTCACTTAGTAAGTGAGTTGTAACGCCAGTTATGTGGAAGAAGTTGGTTTTATCCACTTATAACTCGGTTATACCCCACTTGCAACTGGGGTTGTAACCCACTTACTATATACAAATGAAGAATTGCAAATGCACTCAATGGAATTGCAAATGCAAGCTAAATACTAGAAACACCATTCATTTGGGAATAGTTTCGCCACAACAAAACAATACAAATCCCAAATCAAAGGCACGATGAACATCGCTACGACCCCCTGGGTATGCTCTCCTGCAACTAATTTAGCCATACACAGCAAATCGTTACGACTAAGGACGCTGACTGTAAGTGAGAGAAACCCCCAAGTATCGTACAATGTGGAGCCCCCATTCGATAGCTAAGTTGGTGAACATAACTCCAATAACTATGGTTTATGGTAAGTGTAACTATAATTAATGGGGTATATAAACCAACTTATAACTGGGGGGGGCCACATTGTATGTTTATACCTGGCTGAATTATCACATGCCAGAGAACATTTCAGCGCTTTGCGCAGGCGGCAGGAAATGGGATGTTTCAAAACATACCCTCTGGTTTTGTTACAGTTTGCGAACTTGAAAATGGCCCATTTATAGTGCATTGATAGCATGGTGATTTTCCATAGTTATGTAAACGTTTACCCGAGGGTATCCAAGAAATTGAAGGTCCAAGTCACTTGTGGTTCATACCCAAGGGTGATTAACACTCCACTTAAACACAAGGGTTATCAACTACAAGCTCATTCCAAGGGTTATAACATGTTATAACCCCTTGGTTATTAACCGCTTACGAAATCTGGCAGGAAATCCAAGTTAATAAACTGGTTGGTGGTGTCAAAACCTCCGAAAAATATAAAAGTCAGTTGGGATGATGACATTCCCAATATATGGAAAATCAAAAAAATGTTCCAAACACCAATCAGATATCCTTTATGCCACTATATATTGTCATATTCCAATCCCCAAGAGTTCCCATCAATCACCAATATTGTGTGTATAATATCTACAATGTGGGTCACTTAAGTCAGTAAAATTTACCCTCTTGCTATTTAACATAGCCATGGAAAATCACAATTTTTCAGTCGGTAAACCATCTATTTCTACGGGCCATCTATACCATGGCTATGTTAAATAACCAGGGGGTAAACATAGAAAAAACCTATGGGACATATTGTGTGTATAATATCTACAATGTGGGTCACTTAAGTCAGTAAAATTTGATAAACCTAGCAAATCACTTAAATTGGTTCCTTCTGGGGATGCGGAGGATCATCCCACGAGTGGACAACGTAACTAGCGGGACAACACAACTAATTACTTAAGGTCACCGTAAGCTAAAGTTATGTCATCCATTAACGATGCCGAAGACTGGAGAAGACGGTTGGGTTCATGGCAACAGGAGATGGCAAGAACAATCTGGGTTTATTATAATTCACTACCCTGAAAAGTTCGGTCAAAAAAGGAGATGATTTCCCTAAAATAAACCATGATGAACCAGGGTTCGGGAGAACAGGGCTCGGCCGCTCTAATCTACCCAGAACATTGAATGGGAAGTTACCAACTAGGCCGATTCACCACTTACATCCACTTACTCAGTAGATATATATATATATATATATATACCATCTGGTTATTTAACATAGCCATGGAAAATGGCCCATTTATAGATGGTTTACCTATTAAAAATGGTGATTTTCCATGGCTATGTTAAATAAACAGAAAACAGATGGTATATATATATGTAGCCAGTAGAGTGGCAGGTCAGTCATAGATGAGACAACTTTACCACCTCTGCCCAAGATATGTGCCAAGAGCACTGTGGTATTTTGTGCCGGAAGACAATGAAGTGGAAACACATTGACAAAACTCGTTCTGCATGAAACTGAAGGAGGTGTCCGGTGTCCTGAAATGGATACCCCTAATCATCCAAAACTTAGACCAATTTTCGTATTTAAACAAACCCATGGTGATTTGGGGATCCCTCTTTTTAAGACACCCAAAAAAATATCATGTTCTTCACATCTGAAGACTTACGTTCATCAGGGATGATCCCCTTACCAAATATATCCAAGGTGTTGCAACCCATGGCCAACTTGTCGTTCCATTTAGAATAGTTTAGAGATTTAGAGCCAACTTAATGCACATATAGTCCGTTAGATAATTATGGCAATTTTGATGAGGGACATGTTGGTCAATCATGAAACATATGGAAATGTGCGGTCTTGGTTTGGAATTTGAAATTGCATCGGAACAGAACACAAAACTAAACAAATGCTAATTCCCAAAAGAGTCCCACGTGAGATTAACATAGATTAACCATTGGAAAATAAAACATCATCGTCAGCAAATCTCAAACTGATGGATTTTCTCCCACGTAAGTCTTTGATGATCTGGTTGGTGGTTGACCTACCCCTCTGAAACATGATGGAGTTCGTCAGTTGAGATTATTAGTCCCAACTGAATGGAAAGTCAAAAAAATAAGTTCCAAACCACCAACCAGTGATGTTTGTTTAATGTTGTTTTAGGTTACCCTCTGGTAAACGTTTGCATAACTATGGAAAATCACCATGCTATCAATGGCTAAATCCACGTACTAAATCACCGTTGTCAATAGCAAACTGTAACAAATTACCAGAGGGTATCAATATTGTTGGTGATATATCCCATTCCATGATAATCCATGATATTCCCATTATGTTACCATAGTTATACCCATGGAAACCCCAATGTTTGATATTCCCAAATGCTTCAAAAACGCTAATATTTTGCTGGTACCGGATGTTGATTGGAGAGATCCATCGTATACGGTTCTAGTTCGTTGCTTCCATCCAGGCCATCAAACAAAATACCCGGCCTGGTAATGACTGATACAGTTTGCGAACTTGAAAATGGCAATTTAGTTCGTTGATTTACCCATTAAAAATGGTGGATCTTTCCACAGTCATGTAAACGTTTACCAGAGGGTACTGGTTGATAATAGGTATCCACAACATAAGTTCAATTAATCCTCAATGAAGTAGGTATGAGAACTGTATAACTCCAAAAATAGTTCATCAGAGTTGATTATATCGGTTTGATGCTTAGCATTAATATAAATCAATGGGGATATTCCCTTACATAGGCCTCATATATGGATTATATGGTAGGTACCTCCATTTTAGGATCCTGAAATGGCCATTGAATGTGTGCATCCCCATTGAATACCCTGGGCTAAACTCACCTGGATCTGGAAAATCCTCTATTTGTATTGTTTTGCTAAGGAAACAACGGGGTTTTCCACATCTAACCCCAGTGATTTACATGGGATAAGGAGCGGGTTAATCCACATCAATCACTGGGGTTATAACCCACTTACGATTCGTGGGATAAGCCACCACGTACCTTATTGAATTACTATAATCAACAGGGTTCCAATGGTCACTGCTCAGCTGGCACCTCTGGGTAGTTGCCATCAGCACGACGCCTCAAACGACGTTTGGATTGCTTGATGAATTTGACGAAAATGGGCCGGTTTGAATACTTTATGTAGGGTTGGGTTTGCAGTAATGTTGGATTTGATACATGATGGTTAACCAACCAGTCATGCAGATGCTAAGCAACCTATAGATTCCCCAAACATATAGTGGATTTTCCATTGGAAAGATAAACATCACCTTAAACAAACCCAGGTACATGGTTGTTTGTATCCCTATTACATAATCCCCACTACATGAATCTAACATCCCTCAGTGGAGCATCGTTGAGAACCTGGTTCCCACTTGGTTCTACTAGTTGGTTCATAGCTGTTCCCATGATGGACAATAACTGGTTGGTGGTTTCAATCCCTCTGAAAAATACGAGTTCGTCAGTTGGGATGATGACATTCTGAATATATGGAAAAATAAAATTAATGTTCCAAACCACCAACCAGATAAAATCTCCAAACTACCCAGTAGAAATCTCTATTATAAATCATCAACTAAGCAACTTCAGACCCCTACAAAAATCCATCAAACGACCTACTGGAGCTCCTGGCTTTGGTCACTGCTCCGTTCGTGATACATCATGAAAACGTTTACATAGCCATTGAAAATGGCCATAGAAATAGTTGATTTACCCATTAAAAATGGTGATTTTCCATAGTCATGTAAACGTTTATCAGAGGGTAGTTCTTTGTACTTTATTACGAATATCATATCCATTCATCATACTTATTCATAATCTCCATTTACAGTATACAGTAACATGGGGGGTTCCTAAAATGAGGCTACCCCCCAAAATCATCCATGTGAATAGGCTTTTCTATGAAATAAACCATCCAGCGAGCTTGGGGTACCCCCTTTTATGGAAACCACCATATCCATCAATAATCCTTATTCATGATCCTTCTTCATGATCCAAGTTCATAATCCTTATTCATGATCCTTCTTCATAATCCTTGTTCATGATCCTTCTTCAACACTCGGACGGTCCAAATGAATTCGGCACAAAAGCGTTCTTGTGCTGAAAGTACCTTAGCCAAAAACCAGTTTCCTGGTATACCCTCTGGGAATTTAACATAGCTATCGAAAATGGCCATTTATAGTGAGTTTACCCAAAATGGTGATTTTCAATAGCCATGTTAGTTTACCAGAGGGTAACCAGTCTGCCAGTCGAAATCCTGCTGCCACCGATCAGTTGCCACGGACAAGGTGACTCTCCAGGATCGCTCGTCACCAGTGATGTGCATGCCGGTAGCTGCAAGACGGTTCTTGCCGACGGTGCGACATCAGAGTGAAATTATATAACCATCCAGCTATTTTGGGGTACCCCCATATCCATCAATAATCATCCCCAGTAATGTGGGTAAAACAATAATAAACAACATATGGAAAGTCATGAAATTCATGTTCCAAACCACCAACCAGCATGCATATATATATGTATATATATAATGTGGTTAAAACAATAATAAACCATCCCCCAGTCATCACCATTTTTATGACAGTGCTATAAACAATTCCCAGTTTCGGTGGTTTATGGCATTGTTTTACCCACATCAACCATCATGAACTATCAGTAACCATCATTATATAACCATCATTTATTAACCACTACTAACCATCATTACCCATTAATGGGTGGTTTATGGTTTAGTTACTACATTTTTGCCTTGCAAAATTTTGGAAACCCCAAGATCCCTCACATTTTCACCCCTGCAAAAAGCGTCGCCTAATCGATGCCAGCAAATTCGGCACTGGAGCCTCGACAAATCTCGACATAACGACGCGATCGATGAATTGTCTCTGGAACCTTCAACTTACCCTCTGGTAATTTAACATAGCTATTGAAAATGGCCATTTATAATGGATTTACCCATTGAAAATGGTGATTTTCCATAGCTATGTTAAATTACAGAGGGTAAACGCAGGGAATTTTCGGAAAGATCCATTTCATCACTAGTAATGTCATCATCCCAGCAACCCCCAACAACCCATCCGTTCCCTACGTAAAACGCACCAGTAAGTCAAGAAAACGCATGATTGGATACTCCAAAATCTTCCCAAAGCGTGATGGATAGATATCTTGTGGAATTTCCCAGCTAGAAACATAGTTATCCATGGGAAAATCAATTTTAATGATTCATTCACTGGGTTAATCCATGATTTAGTGGATTTTCCCAGCTGGAAACCTTCAGTATGATGGTTGAAACCTATGTATATTGATTGATTGATGGTCAACATGCAATTAATAATCCATCAACGACGGGATATTAATGGAATATTAACCATCAATAATGGGTCATATCATGATAATATAACTAATATTATGATATAGAATGGATGATAACATTATCCCTCGTTTCTATTAAACACCCCCCATTGCATGGTCCAAAATATGTAACAATCCCCCTACTGAAGCATGGTTTCTTGGATTTTCTGGTGTTCAATATTTTATGGGGGAAGGAGGTATCCCAGCTTATAAGTGGTTCAAAACCAATTACAGTAATACAACTAGTATGGAGGTTTCCTAGAATATCGGGCTACCCCAGCTGGATGGTTTGTGGAACATCCATCTATAAATGGATGATACCCTCTGGTAAACGTTTACAAAAAACAATGGAAAATCACCACTCTTAATATATAGGTAAATCAACTATAAATGGCTCATTTTCCATAGCTATGTTAAATTACCAGAGGGTAACTGGGTACCTCCATAGATTTTTTGGTACAAGCTCCATAGACCTGGACGTTCCGTAGGTGATCCCCAGAAAAATGGTGTTGGTCAAAACCCACAAAAAAAACGGTACAGAACAAAAACGCTTGTTAAACAATGGTCATTGCTCCAAATAATGGTTATTGCCCCAAATAATGGTTATTCCCCTACCCCTCTGAAAAACATGAAAGTCAGTTGGGATCATGAAATTCCCAGTATATGGAAAAAACATTTTCCAAACCACCAACCAGTTATCCAGTTATAGAGTTAATTTTTTTGTTATAATAGCTGTTGACCCACAGATTTTCCATAGATTTCCACATGGATTCTTGCTTGAAACCATCCCTAGCCATCCAATTGTTCGGTGGATCGTATCATACGTTCGGTGGTGCCCCATAGCGAAGTTGGTGAACATAGCTCCAATAACTTTAGCAACTATGGTTATATAAGTTATACATCTATAGTTTTCATGGGCTTATAAGCAATTTATAACTGGGGAGGGGGCACCTCCCCAGTTAGGGTAAACTAACATACCGATTTTGAAAAGCCATGGGGACACCCTTGGAAAAATGATCGACACATGGATACAAATGGTAGGTAAAATAAACAAAACGATTTGGGAAAATCCATCACACTCGAACCAGGCTGCCGAAGCTGAGCCCGTACGGGCTTGAATATCAATTCCTCCAACTCGTCATCTTTCAAATTTGCGGCCGGCGCTGCCATCAGGACCCCTCGATCCAGTAGAGGGCCCCTAGGTCAGGTACCAAAAAATTCTTGACTAAATCAATCTCTGCTCTCCAGACTACCCATCAGCCGCTATCAGCCCGTACAGATCCGTACAGGGGGAACACGTCACCAGGTAGAGGAGCTCCCGGTTGCACCACTTGCACTTGCATGGTGATCAGCACCAAGTATGGTGTTAATCAAACCTCGTGGGTCTCCACGGCATGCTCCAACAATGCGCTTATATAGAATCGGCCCTTGAAATTTCTGGATTTACAGGATGGGGCCCCCCAGTGATGTGAACGTTGGTTTATAAACGATGATAACCCCCATTAGCTATATAGTTATATCCAGTTATAAACTAGTTTATAAACCGTTAAATTATAACCCACATTAACTATAGTTACATTATATTATGTTATATCTACCATAAACCATAGAATTCGGCCACTAAGGCAACTGAACGCTATCTTGCGAGCTCCATCCTGTGGGAATGACCATCCATTTGCCAGCCCTTTTGGTGAAGCGGGGATTCCATGGGTTCCGGTGGTTTACAAGGGATATTAAGAGGGGGATGTTATATTTACCATAAACCATATCTGGTTCGTGGTATACCTACCCCTCTGAAAAATCATGGAGTTGGTCAGTAGGGATGATTATTCTCAATATATGGAAAAATAAAAACAATCCAAACAACAAACCAGTATCCATATAACATCATATAACATCAAATAACATCATATAACATAACTATGGTTCATGATACTTATAACTATCTGGTTGGTGGTTCCCAACCACCAACCAGCATAGATAAGCTACTTATCTTGCGGGCCCCATCCTGCAAGAAAACGATCCACTGAATTTATGGTGGGATGTTAACCGCATCTTTTTGGACACATGATTCCAGGAGGAGAGAGTGCAGATCTGGAAATCTTGGGGCGAATTTCTTGTCGTCCCCGGTTTCAACACTATGAGACTATGAGAAAAAGGGTGTAATGATCTTCTTTTGGATTTTAGTACATAATCTACTTTGATATTCTACATGATTCATATGAAATTCTACTATAACAATCTTCTCCATGAACAAAGTCGTGTAATTTGAGCTACCCTCCGGTAATTTAACATAACTATGGAAACAACAAATGCAAATTGATAGATGATTTACCCGATTGAAACATGGTGATTGTCCATCGCTATGCACCAAATTACCAGGCTAAATCACCAAGGTTTGGACCAACCCAACCGCAACGGTGCACCTTTCGAAGGTTGTCTAGCAGTGGTACGTCTCCTGTGGGTCAAGCAGCTTAAGAAAAAGGGACCTGAAGACCTAAAAATCAGTGGCCATTTCAGGAACAGGGATTTTCCCGCAAACTGTGGCTGTGTGATACAGTACCTCCATTTTAGGTACCTGAAATGGCCGTTGAAAAGACGAAGCTTCACATGTTTCTTTCGGCTGTTTGAGTATCTAGAGAGAGAGACCCACTCAAAACATGCTGCTTCATCGCGCTCCACAGTGATGCAAGAGATAGCAATTTTGGCATCTGCCATTTATGCAACGTCTTGAAATCCATACCATTGGGTTCCACCATACCACGGAGACCACAAGAGTTCTTGAAGATGCACCGGTCTACCATGACCGATGGGTTTAATGGTAATCAACTGATGACTTATTAAACAAACCTCATATCCGAATTACCCGGCCTGGTAAACGTTTACATCACTATGGAAAATCACCATGCTAGTAATGAGAAAACTCACTATTTCGACTGGGCCATTTTCAAGTTCGCAAACTGTAAACGTTTACCAGAGGGTATACCCGCAGTTATATATGGAATATCCCCACTTATGGGATGAAATATGGGATCTATAATTGATCTATATGTTTACCAGAGGGTAAAGTCAGGGTAATTGCCATGAAAGTCACGGGTTCACCAACTTGGTCAGTCATGGTCGCTAGCCGCTATAGCGCCCCAAGCCCTCTAAATCTTCCGCCAGGCAGCAGCATGTTTTTATCAAATGCTGGTGGCTTGATATTGTTGGTAAGAACATATGTTATGAATGATGTTACCCTCTGGTTATTTAACATAGCCATGGTATAGATGGCCCATAGAAATAGATGGTTTACCTACTAAAAATGGTGATTTTCCACGGCTATGTTAAATAACCAGATGGTATCTTTTGTGAAATTCCAAACAGAAACATATTATAACATATCAACTTTTGGTTAGGGTAATACATATTTTATTTTTGTAAGAACCGATAAACAAAAACAAAGCGTAGAGCTATCATATAAAATCCAAAACATGATCTGCATTGGCAAGAAAAGCATCTTTCGGATGATTCCAGACACACTCAAAAAGTTCTGATTAGACCTGTTGCAATTATTGCACTTGAATATTGAACTTTGTCTGAACAATCAATTAGATTTAGATGCTTTGAGTTTGAGACCTCATTTTCAGACACGCCCACCTAACTTGAAAGACAACACATATACACACTGGCTATTTAACATAGCCATGGAAAATCACCATTTTTAATAGGTAAACCATCTATAAATAGGCCATTTTCCATGGCGATGTTAAATAACCAGAGGGTACCTCCCTACCCTGCCGCGACGTGTTTTTCACGGCACGGCCAGCGTCGCAAAACGCGTCGCCCGCGTCGTGGAACCCGGAAGAGAACTGCAGACGGAAGGCCTTCAGACGCCTTGGGCATGGCCAGTGGCCACAGGAATTGTTGGTTCAGTTGGTTTGTAATTAATCCATCAATGATGGGACAATGGAATATCAACCATCAATAATGGGAATATGGGGAATACAAAATAATAAAAGTGGAATAGATATAGTGGGATCTACACTTATGGCCCTTTACCAGTTATAAGTACTAACAAAACCCCATTTATAGAATATATAATCCCATTTATAACCAGTTATAATTGATAAATGGCCATAACTGTAATTAATCCATCAATGATGGGATATGAATAAAAAACAATTCCTGGGGAAAATCATTGATATCAACAATATAAACAATCATATAATTATTTTCCATCATATATATAATCAATATCAATGATTGATCCTCAATGATGTTCCATATGAATGGAATATCAACAATCTATCAAACATCAACAAAGGAAATATGGGGAATAAAAGTGATATAGTGGAATCATATCAACTATAGGCTTTGCGGAAAAGATCTAAAGCAACTTATTTCACTGGGGAGGGGAAAGACACCACCTTGTTGGATGCTGTCCATATGAGGAACACATTTGCCTTACATGGTCATTTTTGGCACATGGCAGTACAGGTGTTTAGGAAGTCAGCAACTGAAAAACTATGAAACAATGATGCACCTTACAGTATGCGCCCGAATGTATCTTTGAGTCGGTTCTCTTTACCATTCTTATCCATTCAGTCATTCGTCGTATCCATGATTTGCCGCCATGCAACCTTTTCCAGCCGTAGCTGCTGGCTATCCAATAGCGAGTTCACTGCCTTCCCCCTCCAACGAAAATTACCCTCTGGTAATCAAACATGGCAATGGAAAATACACTATTTATAGGTGATTTTCCTATTGACACCCCCATTTCTCGCGGATTTCCAATTGCCAGGTTTGATTACCGGAGGGTAACCAACCACGATGTCGGTCTGCTATGGACTCATCACGTCACCTTCAGAGACCAGCCTTGATCAGTTTATTGGGGCTAGATTAGGCTGAGCCACTGCTTGTCATATTCCCCTGGTTGCTTACTTGGGTCATCCAAGTTAAGTGGGTAACAACAATGACCATATTGAACCCAGTGAAATCCAGTGCATACATAATATCACATACAGTGGATGGAAGAATCCTGCACCTGTTGATAGGTTGTTTATCCCATTATTATAGGCTTCAACCATCCTTTTGGTGGTGTAGGATTTCTGCCATCCACAGTATGTTCTTAACACTTGCGCTTCCTGGGACGCAAGCAGAGTACCCTCCAGTTTTTATTGGTGAAGTAACCGGTACCTCTGCCGCCATCAAACAAATTCGCCCCCTCTTAGCTTCCGACAGCACTTCTGTCCTTTCAGCGGAAGCTTGAACTCCTTCGCGGTGGCTGGGTGAACCATGTCGAACGAGAAATTACTGCTTTGACTCTTCTGAATTTGAGTCTATAAGAATCAATATAAAGGCATCAAAAATCATGGGATCATAACAATGTGGCAACCAACCATATAATTCATAGAATGGTAGATTTAACGGGGCAGAAACGGGTACTTTATGAAGGTATGTAGGTAAATGTAGGTAATTTGATTTAATAGGATTTAATTAATGAGAATATCAAAGGATCATTGCAATGAAAGAAAAACACAGAAAACCATGCTTTTCACTGCAATTTCAGGGTTTTTCTGTGTCCCTCTAACCAGTTCTGGGAGTGGGACTGAATTTCCTTGAGGGTCAGTATTTTTGAATATAAGTTACACACATCACCGTTGGAAATCCAGTATGTCGATGAAATCCCTGGACATGTCTCCCCAGCACCAACTGGTTTGATATGGATCAAAATTAATTTACCCTCTGGTAAACTAACATAACTATGGAAAATCACTATTTTCATTGGGTAAATCCACTATAAATGGCCATGATCAATAGCTATGTTAAATTACTAGAGGGTAATTTTCAACCACTTTCATGATTTATGCTTTGATTTATTCCTCGTCGGATGAGCAATTTTTCTGGTTGGTGGTTGAGCCCTACCCCTCTGAAAAACATGAAAGTCAGTTGGGATCATGAAATTCCCAGTATATGGAAAAAACATGTTCCAAACCACCAACCAGTTATCCAGTTATAGAGTTATAGTATGTTATAATAGCTGTTGACCCATCCATGCTCCATACATTTCCACATGGATTATTGCTTGAAACCTACCTTTTTAATCCCGAGCCAACTCGCCATCCAGTTGCTTTTTGCAATTTTTAGTTTGATGAGCCCAATGGATCCATCGCTATCCCACCCAACCACTGCCTGGTAGAGTTGAAAGCCGCGGAAAGCGCCAAAGAGAAGTACGGCAGCCAGGCAGGCGTAGATCTGGTTTAGCCGCGGCTTAAGCCGGGGGACCCTAGGGGACGGGACCAGCCCGGCCTGGTAAACGTTTACCAAAAAACCATGGAAAATCACCATTTTCAATGGATAAATCCACTATAAATGGCCATTTTCAATAGCTATGTTACTATGTTTGTTTACCAGAGGGTACCAATATTGTATACTATAATGGTAAATCAGCTATTTCGACTGGGCCATTTTCAATAGTCATGTAACAGTCATTACCAGAGGGTACCAATATTGTTGGTGATATATCCCATTCCATGATCATGTAATGGGTAAATCCGCTATTTCTATGGACCATTTTCAATGTCGCAAAGTGTAAACGTTTAGCAGAGGGTATATAAATGCTAAATCTCATCCCATGATTCACCATTGTTTACCCATTGTTAAACCATGGAAAATCATCATTTAGCTGAAATAAGACCATTTGGGGATGATTTCCCTGACACAGATCCTTCCAGTAACGTCAGTACTTTTTTGGTCATTGTTTTTCATCCAGGTTCAGGGCTTTGTTTTTTTTGGTCAGGTGGTGCCAGCTACTTCGCAAAGTCGTAACTAATATAGCTTGGGTTTAATGGTTGATAATGGTTGATAATGGTTGATAATGGTTGATAATGGTTGATAATGGTTGATAATGGTTGATAATGGTTGATAATGGTTGATAATGGTTGATAATGGTTGATATATGTCTGATATTCCCAATTGAACTTCCATTGATAGAGGATGTTCCATTGTGTAGAGTGGTGCTGGGGTCAGTTCACTTGTAAGTTGTTGATACCATCTGGTTATTTAACATAGCCATGGAAAATCACCATGCTATTAATAGGTAGACCAACTATTTCCATGGGCCATCTATAGCATGGCAAACTGTTAGTCATAACCAGGCCGGGTATATCCCCATATATATATATATATCATCATCATAATTTAATCACAATAATCACCATTAATCAGCATGAAAATTGCCATGAAATTCATGGTTCCTTCAGCACGATCATCCCGATGGGATGCAATCACTTGGGCGTGCTCCAAAAGAAACAAACGTAGAAAATGGGGATCTTTAAGAAACATAGATGACCCGGTAACTATAGGTTTATACTATTTTATACTATTTTATACTATTTTATACTTATCATCCCAACTTATCGGAAAAAACAGAGAAAAAATATCCCATCGATTTTTTCCAATGAAAAATGACGTTTACATACGTTTACCTCATGGATGAATGAATTGCCCGTATATGGACTACATGGATCCAAACACTGTGGCTACAAAATCCTGCACCAGTTGGTAGATGGAAACAATACCATTCTAATACCACTGTGTTCAATAGCAATGCTAAGTCCCACTATCTTAATTAAAATCATAATATACCATGGTATTAGTCCCATAATCTGCTAATAGTGGGATCATCATGGTATTATAATAATACCAACATATACCACCATAATGGGACTAATCATAATTATTTTAATTTTCCCATTCTACCAGCTGTAATCCCATGATCATCCCAACAGTCACCCACAACGGTGCAACGGTGCGTTGCGCATCTGCCACCGTTCCTGGCTGCTGCCACCGAGCTGCATTCAACAGACCCAGTTGAACTCCCAGAAGCACCACCACAATACCAGAGGCCTTGGAAATGGTGACGCGCAACGGGTGGTTCCAAGCCGTTTGAAAACGGTGTTTTTTTTTTAAGGGATTTGATGGGATTGAATGGTGATTTGGTGGATATAACGGGGACGCGATGATAAAACCAAGAATATGAACAATATGGAGACTCAATGGGAAAATATGCGAAATTTACTGTCAAACCTTGGTTTGTCTGAACAAGTACTAACATACCCATGGAAAATCACCATGTTTAATATGTGTGTTTAATAGGTAAATCACCATATACATGGCAGATTGCTATATTGATTACAAACCAAGTCATGGACAATATAAATTTATGATGTTAATGTGGTGAAGCCAATTCCATAAACTATATTAAACTATCCCCAAGTTTGAGGTGAAATTAGGTATACCCGATTCGCAATGGGATGATATGTATTATGATCTCCATGGTTGGCGGGATGGTTGTTGGCGGTTTACATCAGGATATGGGCTGTGGCGAACTACTTGGTGGCGAACTACCCACGAATCGTGGTTGTGGGTTACAACCCCAGTGATTTACATGGGATAAGGAGCGGGTTAATCCACTTCAATCATTGGGGTGAACTAACCCACTTACGAGCCGTGGGATGAACAACCAAGTAGGCGACACAAAGACACCCAACAAAGGATCGTGGATGGTGGAAACCCATGGAAACCCATGACAAATGCGTTGGTGAACTCGTGAAAATGCTCGACACATGTGGAGCTTTCCTGAAGTGGGGGTCCCCCTAAATCATCTATTTAAATATAGGATTTGCCATGATAAACAAACCAGCTATTGGTGATACCTCCATTTATCGAAACCCCCCATATGGTTGGATGTGATTCACAAACAATTTTGCTGGTTGGTGGTTTTAACCATCTTGAAAAAAACGTGTTTGAAACCACCAACCAGATATATTATTAAATGGAATATATATATATACTATTTAAATCCACTTCATGGGAATATAACAGTAATATAACATATTATTATACATCCCTAAATTATAATATATCATTTAAATAAGATATGGAATAATATATTTATATAACCAGTTTGGCTTGGACTCTCCGGTGTTAAACGTTGCTGACTTCCAAGCCCCGCTTGAAGCCAAATTTGCCAAACTCATCGCCAGTTGGGTTTATTGCTCATTTTTGATGCTTGTCTCATGCCGCCATATTTTGTTGTTTAAACCCCTACTGGTTGGTGGTTGACCTACCTCTCTGAAAAATGATGGAGTTCGTCAGTTAGGATGATGACATTCCCAATATATGGAAAAATAAAAAATGTTCCCAACCACCTACCAGTTTTGCTGAACATTTTGCTGGTTAAATATGGTTAAATCACACTGTCAAACGTTGAATCTCGATCAAGTGTTTGGTTTTAGACCCCATGATTGATGCTTAAATCACGCGTTTTCAAAGAAATCCAAGAAATCATTAGTTGATGGGTTACACATATCTCATTATACCACTAGTATATCCCAGTACATCCTACCAAACACCCCTTTATTTCGATGCTTCAACCACCATAAACTTGGCTCAATCATGCTAAATCATATTCTTCAGAGGCTGTCACCTGTTTCAACCATCTGGGTATAACTATGGGTATAACTATGGTAATATAATGATTATATGATGGTTAATAATGGTTCATAATGGTTAATAATGGATAATAATGGTCAATGATTGTTATTATTCATAGGAATCCAGCTAATGTCAACGCTGGATTAATAAACCCCGTTTACGGCTGTTTAATTGGGAGGGTACCATTAAAAAAGTATCAGATGAAATGATTATTCCTCATTTTCATAAACCATGGTTTAGCAAAATCCGGGGTTGACATTATTGGCTAATCCCCTATTTTTTTAAGGTGTACAACCAGGGTCATCCATCCACTTGGTGTAGCCGGCGCAGAGCATGACCACATCGTGACGTTTCCTGAGCGCAACGAGGCAACGAGGAATTCACCGCTTCAGAACAGAATTACCAGAGGACTTTTGTTGACTGTAGATATCACTTCAAAAGTGAGATTTTTGTTGTAGAACTTCTAACTTGTTTTTTTCTTTATGGTAGATATCACATGTTTTGATAGGGTGTAAGTACATATCAACAGTTTTTTCTTCTAGTCATCCTGGATGGAATATGGAAACTGACTGGCACAAACTCACTATAAAGTATAAAGTAAAATGGGAATACCCTCTGGTAATTTAACATAGCTATTGAAAATGGCAATTTATAGTGAGTTTTCCCATTAAAAAATGTGATTTTCCATAGTTATGTTAGTTTACCAGAGCGTATGTTTGAAGATCCCATGTATCTACTTCAGGATGATGATAACATTATGTGGTGGATTCATGGATTCAGAATTGCGGGCCTCCTCTAAGGGAACACCGTCACTGGAAACCATGAGTTTTGCTATCAAATTCAGTGTTTTCCTCTAACAATTCTCATCATGCAAAAAATGGAAAACCAGCGAAATTGCAGGGATTTAGCCGCCAAACATAAGGAGTGTAAATTGTATAGCTGTGTGAATTGGGTGCGAGAAACGCTTTCAGGGATGGATGTTCGAATTCGGTGAGACTCAGAGGTTTAACCACAAAAAATCGTGACACACCCAACTGACAATCCCAGATGCTCCATGTATGGAATATTTACCTACATGTGCGTCATTTTTGGGGTAAATGTAGGTAAATATTCCATACGTGGAGCATCTGGGAATATACCCTCTGGTAATTTAACAGAGCTATCGAAATCACCAAATTTTAAATAGGACATTGTCTTCTTTTTTCGGGCAGCTAAGAAAAACACAGGGTAATTATCTAAGATTAGCCTTGAAGAGGGTATAGACACTAGAACTATGTGTCTAAATTGTTGAACCCCCACAACGGATGGTTTCATACTCAGGACAACCAATTGTGTGGGTCTTTATTCGGCCCCACTTTTCACCCATGCCCGAAACATCCCGAAACAATGGGGATAGCCCGAAACTGAAAGATACCCAAAGTAGGATGGCTTTTGAATCACTAGCATTATCACTCACTGTACTATTCCCCAAAACTTGATATGAACGCAAACCAACTTGCCATGCTTCCCAGCTGGGCAACGACTTTGCGAACAAACTATGTATTCCATGATATTCCATGATATTCCCATCAAAAAACCTTAGATATTCCATGCGGTATCTAATAATGGAAACAACATGGAACATATTCCAATATCTAAGGACAGTGATGGCAATATCATTAATGGGAATACTTCTGATAATAGATGGTTCATAGCTAAGTCATACCCTCTGGTAAACGTTTACATAGCTATTGAAAATGGTGATTTAGTTCGTGGATTTACCCATTAAAAATGGAATAGCATGGTGGTTTTCCATGGCTATGTTAGTTAACGTTTACCAGGCCGGGTAGCTGGTGGTAGCCGGTGACTTGATCCATCCCGATCCATCCGCCGATGGGACTCGGTGGACTGCAGCTCAGTGTCTTTGAGCTTTCCAAGAAGGGCTGCAGCTTCTTCAGGATGCATTGCCACCTGGAGTTGGACACAAACTGGGCGAGTTGGATGATGGTTGCAATGGTTTCTGTTGATATTAGGGTGAATTCTGGCTTGAATTGATGTTTCGATGTTTTGTAAAGGTAAAAATCATGACTTATGATTATTATTGAGTATATAATATACCCAAGCAATGTTGCATTCCTCCATGTTTAATAGTTAATCTATGCTAGTCTTGGATCAATCATGGCTTCTCTTCCGGCACCAAAATAGCGTGTTTTTTCAATTGCTGTGTTCCCAAATACAGCTGAACAAAGAATAAAACAGTCACAACTCGGTGTCCAAGACCCTAGGAACCCTAGGATGTGCCATTGGTTTAGCTCATCTTTGCTCACTAGTCTGATCCATTAAATTTCATTAAATAAACCACAGCCAGCCTAGATATGTTTACCAACTTCCCCATCGTTTCGGGGCTGGTACCGCTAGTACAAGCCCATAGAATCCTCCATTAGCCTTATCTGCGCGATACTTTTCAAGTTGTTCTTGGTTGCCTCTCCTTAATGTTGGAGAACCAAACACATGGAGCAAGCGAACCAAGATCGAAGAATTGATTTCTTTGGGGATATGGCATCTTCCGCAATCGAAACGGTTGAACATAAACAATCAAAACAAACCATTGTTCACAGTTCAATTTACCCTCTGGCAATTTAACATAGCTATGGAAGATCCATTAGGGATGGAGGTTTATAGCTGGGAAATTCATCTGCAAATGGGCCATTCACTCCATAGCTATATGTTAAATTACCAAAGGGTATCACTCCATAGTTGTTTTCCACAACACCTCTTCTCAGCGATATTTCTGAGATGTGTTTTTCCAGTTCAATCGCCCTTCTCACTGAAATCTTCAGTTCAGCTGTTTCAATCTTGCTGGTGATATACTACTTTGCTGTGGTCAATTCCATATCTCCACTCGTAAATCATATTAACTGCGCACATGTCCAGTATTGGCAGGTGGAATCCAAACGTTCTCACTTCCATTCTGAGATGTTCTTCAGAAATCCACTTTTATATTGATGAAATCCCAGTATTTTCCACATGTTTCCACAGTTTTCCACATTTTCCCACAGTTTTCCACATTTTTGCCACATTTTCCCACAGTTTTCCACATTTTTGCCACATTTTTCACAATGTTTCCACATTTTCCAGCCGTCTCCCATGGCTTTTTCCATGGCTTTTCCGAATCTCCGTCGCGATCCATTCACCGCACACACCCGCGCACCTGGTGGCTTCGGGCTCGCAACCTGCCTCTTCGTCTTGCAATTCCATCTCCTAAAGGTGCCCCGGGTCCCTGGGTCCCTGGGTGCCTGGGCGTTTCTGGTGAAACGTTGGTTGATGTTTACCATAGGAAAAACTATAGTAATGTACCATAATATTATCCTAGTTATTAGCGTTAGATGGCAGAAAAATAACACATATATAGATGGGCCATAACATGTTATAACATGTCATAAAAATGTTATAAAATGTTAAAAAGCATGTTATAACAATGTTATCAAACAATACAACTGGGGTGCGCTTGTATGACATGGACTCTACTATAATGCTTATAATTCAGTATAGTTCACTATAATTCCAAATGAACCAGGTAGCATTCTCTAACGGAAGTGATGAATAATTTTTTGTACAGTGCCAGACTACAGGAGGGAAAGTGACCAACCATATCTGATACTCCCAAGCACCTCTCCAACGAGGTGACCCGGTTATAGTCCCATCTAACCTTAGAGATGTCTGCCATAGACTAACTTGGTGAAATATTGGTGAAATAAACCAACTTAGCGTTTCCTAGATCCACATTTCATAAACCCAACAGTGAACTATTGGTGAAACAAACCAACCGTATCCTACATCCCATTCAATGGAAAAATTGAGGGGCCAGTTTGGTATACCATCATCATTTACCCGCTTGGATCGAAGCTGCTGCGCGGCGTGTTGCATTGCCTCGAGCAGCCCTGCTGACATCGAATCCATATTGTCAAGGGCGCTTTGGCTCTCCCCCAGCTGCGACATCAGTGCCCGCAGTCCAGCAGGGTCCTTCCAGAACACCATGAGTACTGGGGCTGCCAGTGACATTCCGACCAAGGCCAGGTGCACCATCGACATCGGGCCAGCACTGCAGGATGTCTTTCCCCATGGATCCCTTGGTCTGTAGGCCGCTCCAACGCCGGCCGAAAACAAAATCAACCTGCGACATGTACCTTGTCATCTCAGCCATCTCGCCTGCCGACTCTGAGACAAGAGTCAGCACCATTTCGGTGGCACCCTTGAGCGCCTTGTGGACGCCGTTCAAGATGCGTGCCACTGCGAGCGTGGCGTGTCCGTCCTGCCTTCTGTCGAGCTCGTTGAATGGGAAAAGGACATCGATGATTCAATCAACCAAAATATTCACCCATATTCACTGGTCGAATGTACCGACTTCGCTGGTAGAATCAACCAACTTATCCATCTAACCATCAATATATACATAATTATATATATATATGGTTGGTGGTATACCTACCCCTCTGAAAAATATGAGTTCGTCAGTTGGGATGATGAAATCCCCAACTGAATGGAAAGTCATTAAAAAATCATGTTCCAAACCACCAACCAAATAATTTGTCATTATATTCCATTATCATCCAGAATCATTCCACTCAAACTGCCATAAGTTAGGTGGATAGATGGATCCAGTCTTGATCATGTTGATTCTATAATATTTTATATCTCATTATATTCAATATATATATATATTATATTATATTATATATATATATATATATATTATATAGGTTTCTAACATCCCATTCAATCAACATTTCAGCTGGTAGAATCCACCAAGTTTGGGCCACGGTCCTTGCAGCCGAGCAATAGGAGTAAAGTTCCTGGTCGCGGTGCAATTTCCCCGGGGAGATCCCATGAGAACCGGTGCTTTAAGCCTGAAAAATCGTGGTTACATCACAATTACATCATCACTTGGGAAAACTGATTATGTAGGAATTTGATTGGGAATTTGATGGAAATATTATGGATATGATGGCAATATGATGGCAATATGATGGATATAATGGGAATAATGAGAATTGAATGGGGATTTCATGCGGATATCATGGGAATATTGAATAGGTTCAAGGGACAATCTAGGAAACCATGGTTTTTACATGTTTTTGCAATAACCTATCAAATCTTAATCCAGAAAGGTAATGTCCTATTAGGAAACATAGAGGAGCCGGCCGGGTATACCATGTATCATCACTCATATCTATTGGTTTGAAAGGAACAAGACAATCTATGTGAATATATATGATATATATATAACAGAGCCAACAAACAAGCAAGGATATGCAAGGTATAATATGGATTATGATAATCATTGCCAATCTTAGATACCATGCAAAAAAATCTTAGCTGGTGAACGTAGATAACCCCATTGATACCAATAAGTAAAGGATTAGTTATACTCATCCAAGATTGACCTAGGAATATGGTATAACCCACAGTAATGGGAAATTTCACAAATTTGGCCGTCCGAATCTTCGCGCTTAGGGTCGCAAGCTAAAATGAGGGTCTCAATTCTGGACCAGGAACAGGTGGTTGAAGATTGTTGAAGATTGTTTGAAGTATAGGATTGATGAAGTTATTCACTTTGGGGTGCGTCAGCCATTGCCATCGTGGCTTTGTCAGAACATAGGATGCCCAAAACGAACTGCTTGAGGAAAGTTTTAAAATGTCTTTATTAAGATTGGAATTCTTGGGGTGTATTCCATTTTCAGACACACCCACGTAACTGATGGAACTGTCTCTCTGGACAGCTTGCAGATGCGCTGGCAAGACATGCTGGTCATTCACAGCAGCCAGCCGCAATAGACTCATACAGAGTGATTGAAATCCAACTCGAGATTAAGTATCACAAATCATATAAATTGGATAATTCCCAAAATAACCTACCTGACTAACCACATTTAAACACTACCCTGTTCGTCTTACCGTTGCAAAAAGTCGCTCAATATTTATCACCTTCAGCCGCCGGCGGAGCATATGACAAACTATAGTCATAAACCATGTAAAATACCTTAGTTCTGGGTAATTGTTTATCTTTCACCAATCTGAATTAAGGCTATTTGGGGATGATTTCCTTTACTAACCATGATTCCAGTGAGGTCGCAGTGAGGTCGTTACAATTCACCCATATATATATACATATGTGGAGTCTCCAACAATATGAAGATATCTATCCATATATATGTATATGTATAAATGTCAATATTAGATATACAAATATATATAATATGTCTAGTTTCCTATGGTTTTATACGTGCCATCTGGTCAAACAGTGGGATGAACGTGGTATGATCATCCAACTTTTTAATGGGACTCCTTGCGATGTTTCATCGATGACCATGCTTCATATGGAATCAGCCAAGAAAAAAAATACTCAACTAAAATACTTGGATTTGCTTAAGGGGTCCCAAAAAAATAAAACATATTCACTATAGATTCCCTAGTCATGGTGGATTTTCCATTGGGAAAATAAACAATCACCTTAAACAAACCCAGGAATATATTATCGTGTTGGAGGGGGTTGCTAACCAGTTCATTAACTCCATGGCCCATCTAAGTAATGTGGTAAACCCAATAATAAACCATCCCCAAACATCACATGTTTTTATGGGTGGTATAAAGCATCCCAAATGGTAGGTTTATGGTTTGGGTTTACCACATTATGGCTACAATGTCAAACTAATATAGCTATTGAAAATGGCCATTTAGGTCGCTGATTTACCCATTCAACATGGTGATTTTCCCTAGTTTTTTGTATCTTTACCAGAGGCTTAGCACCAATGTCACCATCAATGGGAATTTCAGGATCCTAAAATGGAGGTACTGTACCATACAAGGCCATATTTTCTAAGGATATTCCCTTACATAGGCCTGAAAAATAGGCCAAAAATATGTGGAATCGGTACCTCCGTCCTCAATCGGTTCCTGAGTCATGGCCATTGACATCATTTCACCACCATTTACCACCATTTACCCATCATTTCACCATATTTCACCATAGTTTCCCCATGGTTTCTCCATCATTTCACCAGGAAAGTCGCCCCCTTACCCATCAATGTCACCATGGCTTGGCACCTTCATCTGCCAGCACGAGGTAGAGGAAGTCCAACAAGATCAAGGCCGCCACAAAGTCTCCAGACATAAAGCTGAACTCGTGCAGGTGCAGCTTGCCCCTGGCAGAGCAGCCACTGAAAGGTTGGGACGTGCTGATTGGGAGATATCTTTTGATTCACATGATGAAAAACATGCAAAAAAAACATAATTGGAATATCTAGTAGAATATGTTGGAAGATATATATACCCTATGGATCCAAACACTGTCTCAGAAGCTACTTAACCCCCTAAATCATACCCCAAACACTTCCTAGCAAGGTACTTAGATCCATAGGGATATATAATACATACATATACAATCATATACATGTATATTTATAGTATACATAGGGGCTACAATTGGGATGCAACTCATAGAATCCATGGAGATTTATGTGCTCTTTTATGTTTTTTTCCGGATACTATAGGCCCACCATAAATGAGAAAATCATGGATCCCCTGACATCGAAATGATCATTCGGAATCTGCGGAGTTCATTGGGATGTCTTTTTGGAGGTCAGCAAGTTTGACACCGACCATTTTTCTACCAAAACATGAATTAATACCAGTAGTACCGCACAAGGCGGTGGCGGAAGTTTCAAAAATAGGAAACCTATAGGAGAGGTTGGTTGTTGTGAATCAGGGATGGCAAAGCGAATCCACTGATGGACCGAAAGGTGCTT
>Ga0126342_10003077_pt1 | contig 27142 bp, 29 predicted proteins | sample Cyp1metagenome_FD_92528 | JGI IMG/M metagenome (GOLD analysis project Ga0126342, IMG submission 92528) | Coral microbial communities from Lord Howe Island, Old Settlement Bay, Australia - Cyphastrea 1 metagenome | ecosystem: Host-associated > Invertebrates > Cnidaria > Coral ... | reverse complement strand
GTTAGATAGATAGATAGATAGACAGATAGATAGATAGATAGATAGACAGATAGACAAATAGATAGATAGATCGATGGATGGATAGATAGATAGATAGATAGATAAATGCTACTCAACCATAGGAGCGAGGAGCTCTAGGAGCCAGGAGCCATAGAAGCCATAGAAGCCACAGAAGCCGCAGAAGCCACCAGGAGCCACCAGGAGCCACAGAAGCCACCAGGAGCCAGGACCAAAAAAAAATAAAAATAAAATAATAAAAATAAAATCCCAAATTAAATTACCCTCCCTTGTAATATCTTATAATGAGTAGAAACATCAGTTGTGTTTACAACTGATGGCTCCTTCAGCGCTATTTCAAATCGGCGAGAAGCTCCCCATGAGGCCGAAATAATCCGACCTGGGGTGACTGGATCTCTACACGGTACAGGTGGTACCCTCTGGTAATTTAACATAGCCATTGAAATTGGTGATTTATAGTTGATTTTCCCATTAAACATGGTGAATTTCCATTGTTATTATGTTAGTTTACCAGAGGGTACACCAATTACATCACACGCCAAACTCCTTCTGTCATGGTCTGAGCCTTTGACAATCTGTTTGGCATCCCCGAAAAAGACCCTGTGGCAGCAAATGGTAAAAAAAGCCCCACAAAAGAAAAAGAAATGGATAGTCGCAAAGCTCCTGCCTCATCATCGGAATGCCAGCCCACATTTTGCGACTGAACAGGGCTGCAATCAAAAGGACTCATCAGCTGATCTCGCTGTGAGGCTTGATCCAAGCCTCGTCTTCGTACAAGTTCATGTTCACACCTCAGCAATGCGAAACGTTCGACACCAGGCAGGGTATCCAGTGCTCTGATCACTTCGAAGCAAGAGAAACTGAGTACAGTGCTGATACATGCTGATACAATAGTGTGCATGGGTGAAAAAAATCATCATGTCAAAAGCTCAAAATGAATTGAGCGGATATTGTGGAATACTAAACTTACAAAACCCTGTTTTTAACATGAACAAAACATAAAGAATTATCATTTTTTCTGGCCTCAAAACATAACTTTGGCACCCGATGGGACCAAGGAACTGTTGGGCCACTGATCTCTACTGAGGCCACACAGGTCTCCCAAGATCCGGGCCTCGACACAGATATCACGAATTTTATGGGATCTCAGGAGATTTTCGCTGGATTTTATATGACTTTTATGGATTGGTTTATGGATTGGTTTTATATGGAATTTAATGGATTTTATATGGGAAAGCAAACTTTATGGGCAAGTGAAACCGTGAAACCGTGAAACCCTGGTTAAGTTTTGGTTGTTTCGACATGTTTCGACCATTTTCTGGGGTTTCAACGGGTCATGTTTCCATAAAAACAATTCCGGGAAGGGTGTTTTTTCCCAGAGCGCAGGCCAATCACAGATCATTTTCATAGGCAGAAGTGGAGACGGGCCATTGGGGTTTGAATGAAAAAAACCGAAGCGGGGTACGTATGGAACATTTTGGCATGGCAGGGAGAAAACCCTATGCATTTTTGGTGACGATTTTCGGTGCTGTTTTTTCGATTATGAAGTGGGAAAAGACTTTCTTTGGATAGTCAAGTCGTTGACAAGCTGTGCGCAGGGTCGTTTATGCCAAATAGGTATATGGTTGATTGACAGTGTCAAATATGCATCTAGCCAAGACTACTGACGATGACAAAAAGGCAGCAGCACCTGTTGATACTTGTTGCCTTGCTGATCCACAAGTCTCACTTCCAATATCTTCCAAACATGTCCAAATAATGTTAAGTGGGACTTCCATAATATGTTCCAATCATCGCCATACATCTTCCATACCCATAGAATCCATGTATGACATATATGCTCACATTGGGGGTATATTGATGGTAAATGTTACCATATATAGCAGCACCATGGATCCTATGGGATATGTTCCATACAATTTCCAACGGACTCCCCAAGAATTTTCTAGCTGAGCGCTGGCCTCGACATGGTGGAGCCACTCGGGTTTTTCACGGGCTTGTACCTATGCTGAACGGCATTGCCAATATGGGTCCAAAAATCGGGGATGGGCCGGTCATAAAAAATGGCCAGAAAAACCACAACGGAGAAATCTATGGAAATATATGATGAACAATTGATGAACTATGATGGCATGTTAGTTGTGTTTAAATGGAACATGTGGATTTTCTGAAAACATCAAACAAAACATGTCCTTCCACAGCATTCAGCAAACTTGATTCTTTTTGAGGGGCACAGATGCTTCTCCGTAGGTGTAGCGGCAGCAGCATCCAGGTGACACATACCACGCAGTGCTTCGGGTGACAGCACCAGCCTTGCTCCGCCTCAAAGTCTCAGAGTCGAAATGTCCATCCCCATAGGATCCATGTATGCTATATATGGTAACATTTACCATCAATATACCCCAAATGTTAGCATATATACCATACATGGATCCTATGGGATCTGCGTCAACTTTTTGTCACTGCAACCCCTGAAAGTCTCCCTGAGCTCGGGTCAAAGTCTGCCAATCAGCAAACGCAAGCAGTTCTTGGAATTCCTCGCGATTGAAGCACAAGATACCTGTATCACAACTATACGGAATCCTGATCTATGACATACAGCATGACAGATTTAGGATGATTTAGGTTTCAACGACACTGGCCTCTCGAAGCAAAGCTTCGGAAATAGGCCTGCTTGTTCAATTCGGAGTGAAAGTAGGTGAAAAAGGCAAAGCTCTTCAACTCTTTTGCTGCTTCACAGATCTTCATCTGACTTGCCTGCGCTTCAGAAAGCAAAATGACCTGCGCTCCAAGTCTTCAACAACAGCCTTAGAAAATGTGCCGCACAGGTCTTCTCAAAATTAGAACATTCGCAGGCACCTTCTAGCTCTGCGAGGCTTCTAATTCTAAGGACTGAACTTGCCAGCCATCACAGCAGTCTCTAAGCAGTACCAAGGGCCTAGTGTCGCCATGCCAGGGTGACCCCCCGAATTCCAGTGATATCAGTGATGATCACTTTTCCACCGTTTTCAGTTTTTTCATGGCGTCATGAATTGGATATCCAGCTCAAGATATACTACCCTCTGGTAATTTAACATAGCCATTGAAAATGGCCATTTATAGTGGATTTTCCCATTAAAAATTGTGATTTTCAATAACTATGTTAAATTACCAGAGGGTACTGTACCCCAAGAAGAGATTTTGGAGTCCTAGACTTTCCCAACAGTCCAACTTTTCGGTACCCTGGAATCCCTGGAAGAGCCATCAGCTGAGGCTCCACACCGTTCCTCCAGAGTGTCCTCGTTGAGTGGCTCGGGCGGCTTTGGCGCCTCAGTCATGGAGTATGATCATCGTTGCCCGATGATGGAGAATTTTCTCCGTGTGAAAAACTTTGGCGTCTTATCATGTTGCAAAAAACACAGGTAGCCTCCAGCAAACTAAGAGTTTTGCTATAGAACAGCACCATTTGTTAATATCTAAATCATGGTAAATCATATGTATCAATGGGCCATTGTTCCATGGCACTGCTACAGTAAGTTAGGCACAAGCAATTCAGGTAGTGGATTCTTTCGACGAACTTCCTGGCACTGGGCAACCAGAAAGCAAGGATAGCATATATGCTTATAATTATTGTAATTATATAATATAATATATACATCATATCATATAATATCCGATAAGTAATGATCATAACTAATGTATCATATAATATCCATCATACACACCAATTTTTTTAATAATCATGTATCATAACTAATGATAACATCCATCCATGAATACTCTCTCTACGTCCATGTAAATAGTATCATGAAACACGTCATCATTTGATCAGAAACACACAGCCCGGCCTCTGCCCGCACTGGCCACTCGCGCAGCTGCAACTGAGTGGACCAGCGCAAGCTGGCCACCAACTAGGCGAGTCCGAACATGTTCAGTCCGAGCGACTCAAAAGCGTTCAACTGTGGTACCCTCTGGTAATTTAACATAGCTATTGAAAATTGCTATTTATAGTGGATTTTCCCATTAAAAATGGTGTTTTTCCATAGCTATGTTAGTTGACCAGAGGGTAAAACCCAATGAACACATCCCCAATCTGACTAGAAATGGGTTGTAAGTTTTTACCACCATCCCCAACTGGAGGTTCCCTTTAAGGGTTTGCCACAGTATGGCTGACTATCTGGGGATGCTCTTTGAAGCCAACAGTAGAGCCATGTAGAGCCCATGCCTCTTCCGAAGTGGCCTTCAATTGTTGGATTCTGGGGCAGCCTCGCAGGGATGTTCAGAAAACTGGACCATCTTGACCACACGAAAAAGCGTCACTCATCTCAAAAAAAAACAAAGACATGTTTCACTGACATCTTCACACAGATCTTTCACACTGTCGCCCTTTTGAAACTTTGGGGATCAACGAGCCGAGCTGTACCAGATTTTTTGCGATGCCAAAAAATGCCAAAAATGTCGTAGCTGCTGGATTCATGAATGTACTCGATCACTTGGACTGGAGATAGTCACAATTTTCACATCATGGGTTTTTCTCAAAATTGGGTACGTAGTACTCAGTATCCCAAAATCCAAATATCAATTTCCAATGATTTTGGGCTCCCCCAGTTTTAAGAACCCTCCAATGGCAAATATCCAACCAGCCCTGCCTTGAAAGGTGGAAACTGGCACCCAGCCACCAGAAGACCCTCGGATCAAAGCCTACAAGAAACAGATTGAAAACCTGAATGAAAGCTTGCAGGCATGAAAAATATATGTTTAATATGGTTTAATCTTCATTATCTCTCATTTATATATAAATATTCTGTATATATTTGTCAGGATCAAATAAATTATCATTGACTCGTAGACTAGAGCTCTGATTTGCCGCGATGTACGAAAGAATCTTCAGGTTGTCATTTTTGTCACTGGATCACGGCTTCAAGGGAAACGCAAAACAGTGCGAGGCAAATGACATCATAACATCGTACATGTTGGTCCAAGAAACAGGGATACCACGGAATACCCAAAAAACCATCACTTTATGAATGGGGAAACGATAAGCTTCATCAACTTTGGGTGTACCCATGTGTACCCTGTTTTCAGATATGATACATGGCGCCTGGAAAAAAGAGTCGGTCGCCAAATTCTCATCGCTCAGGTAATATTCAACCTGACCATTGGAGCATCAGTAACATTCAGTATAACCATCCCACAGAATATCAGAAATGGATAGAAATGGGGATTGAAGCCTCCAAAATTCATCAAAATCCCATGAAGTCTGGTCCGATCATGCCCGATCCCGATTTTCGTAGTGGCCTGCAATCGTAGTTTCTCCATTCGAAGTGGTGATTCATCCTCGGAACATCCACGAAAAAAACATAAAAAACCAGCCATGGAGCTGATGACACCAGAAGCTTATGGGGATCCATTTAAGCAGTTCCGAACTTGAATGAACTTGATTAGCTACTTAGCTCGTGGAAAACCTTTTCTCACTGGGAAAACTGAGGGAAACCAAAGAACCATTGAACATATAAGGACATCTTTACAACTATGTCCGGTACAAATCATGTGTAGTCTGCCAAGATCTTGATCGATCTTGTATTGTCTTGCAACTTTTGAGAGCTAATGAGAGACCGAGACCCAACCTGCGAAAGCTGATGTGAAAACCTTGGTCAATTTGGCTTCAAGCTGTCAAAAGAAATGACCTTCGAAACCTCAGCCTTTTCTCTGGGTTCCAGGCTTGCAGGCAGCACCTTGAGCGCAAATTCCTCCCTGGAAGTTGCATGTAGCAGCATTGACCTTGTCAGATTACTGAGTGTTGCCGGAAAGGCTCAGCCCTTGCCACTGTGTTCATTCATTCATTCCACACATTTGATCAATGTGGCGATGCTGCATGCTCGCACTTTTGCGCAGTGCTGCGGTCCTTTAATCATGCCAGCCCTGTGGTCTGAGCAAAACTGTTTCTGCACGTTCCTGTGACTCCAGTTTAGTGTGGAGCAGCCATGCTCCAAACATCGGTCACAAGTAACAAACAATTTTCTCCCACAAGTGTGGATACTTTGGCCCTGTGGCCCTTTCCGGTGCTACAAGCACTGCTGGCATTTTTCGCTCAGGTTCTTGCCTGTTTAGCTCCTGTGGGCACAAGCTAAAATGCCCCTCTTGCCTCTCACTAGTCCATGTCTGACTCCTCATCTGCCATTCCACGGATGTACCTGCAATGGCACATTATACCTGTGACTTGGCTTCGGCAACTCTGTAGTTTGACGCTGTGCTTTTGATTTGGTGCGCATTCAATCTCAAAATACCTCCGAATTGGGGTAAAGTATACCTCCAAATAGTATTTTCAATAGGGACTCTTAAATAAACCAGTGGATTTTTCGGGTACCCATCTGAGAATCTGAAATCACTTCCCATTTTTTCGGTGGTATAGTACATCCCTTAAAAACGTCAAACATCATGATTCTCCCCCGGATTTTGGACACAACCGAATTCGTGTCATCCGAGCCACAAAACGTTGTTACAGCGGATGAAGACCTCCCCCAAATTGCCACGAAAGCTTCCCTCGACCCACTCCTGGGGGAACCGGGACATCACCAGCAATTTTATGGGATTTCTGAGAAACCATGGGATTTAACATGAGAGAAAACCCATTGATTATTCATAGTGGTTTTGACCAACAAAGTTAAGGGGCTGTACAACCAACAATATTAACTGGGATATTGGATGTTATTGGATATGATAATATGGGATATGATGGGATACATCACCAACAATATCAACTGGTAATTGCAATGTTTGGGTGTGCGTGAAAATCAGGGATAGCCCCACTGCCAATTGGGAATCCATGGGATCTCCATCTTATTCGATTTTCAGACAGGCCGAAAAAAAAAAAATCTCGGTCCAAATTGCGATATGATGGCATAATGACATAATGTGGCTAAAAAAACACCGGCCCTGCCTGGAGCCTTCCATTTTGCATGCCCAACATGCAACATTTTGGAGCTGGAACCTTTCATTTTGCATGCCGTGCCAAAAATGGTGGGTTTATGATTGGGTTTATGATTGGCTTTACCACATTTTTCCACCCCACCCCGAAACTGCGCTGCTTCCAACATGACCAACATTGACCAACTCCCGAAATAGGTCGATGTTTTTTCAGCCACCGGGGATCCCATGGGATAGGTCATGGGATTCCGGCATGGTCCGGCAGGGTCCGGTCCTCCGTATTCAAAATCTGCAGATTCATGTACTGGTCGATGGACTTCAGGGAGCCTTTGTACTCCATGCCTCGACTGGGAATTGGCCATGAAAAACTGAAGTCTGTCATAAGATTGCAGATTCAATGTTACGGATTTGAAAAGGATTGACAAGGAATCTATGAACACTGCTTCATCAAGCTGTTGATACCCAGCTTTCAACTACTTTCCATTGCTGTGGCTGCAATCACCGCAGTCCAAGGTTCCCCATTTCAGTTTCACCAGCACAAGTTTGCCTGCAACGAGCAACACCGCTCTTCAAAGTTCGATCAACGGTCGGTGAGGGAAGTTCTAGTGGGTGAGCTTAGCTGGTACCCTCTGGTAATTTAACAGTTTGCTATTGAACATGGCCATTTATCGTTGATTTTCCCATTAAAAATGGTGATTTCCAATAGCTATGTAAACGTTTACCAGAGGGTATGAGCAAGAAACACCATGAAATCCATGAAGATTGCTCATCCAACAGGAGATTCTGATGTCGATTTTTGGACACCGTTTTCGACCGTTTTCGCTTCACTTTTAGCCAGAAGGAAGCTTTGAAAGGCACTTGGACTTCATTGTTTCATTTCCAAGCTTCCACTGACACCAACATTCCACCTCCAAAATCTCCAACCAGAGAATCCCATAATTACCATATAATTACCATATTCGATACGTATAGATACCATGGTTTTTTCCTTACAATCCCTGGAGAAATCCTGGACAAATCCCTAAACAAATCCCTGCTGCGGCGCCTGTGAGGTCATTGAGGAAAGGCTTGGGGTTCACTGGCACGGTCGCCATGGCGCGGCGACCGTGAGCTGTCCACAGGAGCGATGGGGTCCAAGTCCCTAGATCCCGCGGCGACCGTGAGCTGTCCACAGGAGCCCCTTGCAGCTGCTTGGCTGCGATGGCATGCGATGGCGTAGATCCCGTCTGGCTCAGCAGCTCAAAGCAATAGGTATATTCTGGTTGCTAATCATGTCATACTGGTTGTTAATTATAGGCATCCCTATACATATGGGGTCATATGGGTCACACACACACACATATATATATATATATATATATTGTATATGTATATGTAGACATATATATATATATATATAATATTTCTTCATATATTACCTGTCATGTGCCATTATATGTCACAATATTCTCCATACGTCACAGGTCAGTCTCAATCGCTCGCTTGCGAGTATCCTGAGCCTATCGCTCCATCGCCAGCCAGCTGCTCCCACGCATAACGCAGCCAAATGGTTGGACACTTGTCACCTGTTTCGCTCAGATCCCCGTCTCCTCGTTGATACTGATAGGTATCCATAGGTATCCATAGGTATCCATAGGTATCCCAAATAAGTGGCTTACCCTCTGGTAAACGTTTACATAACTTATACATAACTATGGAAAATCACCATTTTTAATGGGAACATCAACTATAAATGGCCATGTTCAATAGCTATGTTCGTTTACCAGAGGGTATATCATCTTATATCCCAATAAAACGAGCCTAGTATCACCGCCAATCATCAACAAGGAATGTTGGCTCAACTGAGGACAAGATGTTGGCTAAATCAAGATAGGATTTCTTAAATCCCTCCGAATTAATCACCCAGATCCCCATTTCTTTTGGGCAATACTACGTGTCCTTGTTATCAAACATATAACCAAATAATTGGCCACATATATCTCCCAAATAGTCGGATCCACGCGCTTTGATTTTTTCAGGATCAAAGCTTCGAGGTCTGGCCCTTTCCTTCAGAAAGTGTACCATCGTTTAGCAGCAACTCGACCTGGCGACCATTGGCGACCGCAGCTGTGACTTCATCATGCCCATAGGATCCATGTAAACGTATATATATGTATGGTATATATGCTAACATAAAGGGGGTATATTGATGGGATCCATGTTACCATATATAGCAGCACCATGGATCCGTCATGGGTCATGGTTCAATCAGAGCAACCAGAATCCTTACCTCTTCTTTTAAGAAGCCGTTCTCGAGCAGCACCTGAGATATCAAGATCACATCCTTCACCCCTGAGATCCCCTGAGTACATCCTTATCTCACCCTACTACAGCCTACCACAGCAGGTCACAGCATGATTTGAGCCATATGTTTTTCTGATTTCTGCTGGTTGTAGCAGGGTGATTGACAGATTGAGTCATGTACTTTGCGAGTGTCGCCGCCAGGGATGGGAGAAGGTCTGGGCCTGGAGCGTGGTGCGTCAGAATTTGGCTCTGAGATGATCATCATTTTCCCCATCAGAAATGACCATTGATGGCCATTGAAAGCTCCATTTCATGGGTATGGCAATGTATGGCAGTATGCCCCATTTTCAGACACAACCATGTTGCTTGATGGCAGCCACAGCTCAGGCTAGCTGCTCAGGATCTGGCACGTGACCGGGTGTACGTGACAACTTGGGGGCAGGTGCTGGTTCATAAAATCCGGGCGAACCTGAGCTGTTTCTCTGACCTCCTGTGACTAATCTGCAAATGTCTGCAGTCTGTATCCAAATGTTGCAGCAAGATTGTTTGCTGACCACCGAATCATTTACTGCAGGCAGGGTGTCAGAAAAGCACCTCTTAACTCTTCCTTTCTTTCTGGTGTGAGGAACATGTTCAAAATCTGATGGAATGCACTGACATTTTATCTAGTTTTATTTCCTGCCTAGATAGTGGCAACAAACCAGAAATGCTCGGACCACCACCAGGAGTCGCTTCAAAACCTTGGCGTCCAAAAAAACATACAGTGTGCCTAAAAATGAGATATAACCCAAAATCGCAACGATAGGAGGGAAAAACGATTAAATCTATGGATTTAGACAAATCTTCAGACAAACCCAAATGGGTACGCCGAGTAGCTGCCCCGCAGTCGATTGTGCTCATGGGCTGCCTCAAGGACATCAAAACTCCTGAAATCCCTTTCTGTTCACATCAAAATCGCTGGGATTTATGGATGTTATTTCATGGTAAATTTTATAGCTACTGATCCGTAGCCCAATGACCTACACCCCGCAAGACATCCTGTGGACCCAACCGCTTCTGCAGGATTCAGAACTGGTACGCAGCAAGCGTCAGTTCCTTTAAAAATTTCGGCCTAGGCCGCAGAGCGCGCCGTTTCTTAAAGGACAAAAATTCCGCATGAATATACCAGAAACACAAACTGACACGATTTCGTGCTTTACATGAAATCATTCATGCGTGACAAATAAAGTATTTTTGAAAATATATACTATAGAAAAATAATAACCGGCATTTGGCGCGAACTTAGCTTTTGCCACACTGTCAGCAATGATAGCAATGCTGTCATGAACATTGGTAGTGCATGCCTCAGCATCCTGTTGTCATTTCCCTTCCCCTCATGTTGTTTGACTTTCACTTTCCACATGTTGACTGGGCTGTGCCCTATGTTTTCATTATGTTCCACTTCTACTTGCATTACACATTTTATTGAAGCAATTCCCCATTGAAGCCATGGAAATGAAGCAGCCAGACACTCAAGAATCCCAAGGACTACCTGTTCCTCCTGAAGTACCACCACCGGCTTCGGCTCCAGCATCTTCTACCACTGAGACTCTCACACCTGAAGAAATGGAACTCATCAAGAAGCATCGAGCTGCTTCAAGAGCTTCCTCTCCTACAAAGAAACTTCGAACAGACCAAGGATGGGAAGAGTTTCTTTCAGCACTATCAGCCAAGGATGTTGAGCTCTCTGACTTGGACTTTGGACTCCAACAGGAACTACGAGCTTCACCTCCGGCCAGAGCAGATTTTCTAGCTCTTAACATCACAACACCAGATGCTCTTCACTATGATCCTGGCAAAGGCAAGCTTGAGAAGATTGACCTCACCAAAAATAGACCATTTACAGACCTACAATCAGTAGAAACTCCAACGCTCGAGATTCAAGAAGCTCAGGTCAAGGGTGCCATGCTCCAGTACCACAAAACCACTTTCTTGCCCAATCATCGATTCTTGCTTGAAGCTTGCAGACAGTTTTCCTCAAACACCATCCTTGAGCAGTACTACACCCAGATTCAAATTGACCCAATGGACTCCAGAATCAAGACCCTCAAGGCCAAGCTTGGCAACAAATCTCTCCTACTTCGAAGACTACCAGCCACTGGATTCACCAAGAACAACCCCGACTGGAACCTCAATAATAATACTTTTGTGAACTTGCCAAAGTACCTTTTGAATCCTTTTGAATCTATTTCTTCTATGAGCAAACATATCATCGAGTAAGACTCCACCATCCTCAGACTTAAATTCCTCACTGAGAACCAAAGAACGCAGTTCTTCACCTGTCAAGCAGAACAGACTAGACTGGGGATTCCAGCAGAAGAAGTACAAAGTCAAAGCGGAATCACATTCTAGCACCAGTGATCGACTTGCCAAGCAGCCCTTCTACACCCTGCTTGAGATCTTCAGGAACATTTTACCAGAGGAAGAGGAGCGACATCAGCACTCTGCAGGAGCAGCCATCGACAGAACTACAACTTACAGATTCTCCTATGACAAAGCCTTTGACATTTCCAACACCAAGTTTCCATCATCAACTTTGCCTTATCCCATCCTCTTCATGGACATGTCACAATCCCTTGCCAACCTCCTTGCAGCACATCCTCAGCTTCCACTACAAGGCGCGCTTGGCCTATCAAAACTACTCAGCAGCTCTTTTACCACTACCAGATCGACACAGGCTCCTATGGTAAGAACTCCAAATCCAGAGGACAAGGCACTGCTTCTTCAAAAGGTTCCCAGTCCAACAAAGGAAAACAATCCCAGGGTAAACCCAAGGGCTCCTACTCAGATAGATCCCCTGATCAAACTTTCTATGGCAGAAGATCTGATGACAACTCTGATTCAGGACCCCCAGGATCCACACCTACCACTTTCTCAGAACTGACAATGGACCTCCAATTGGCCCAAATCAACTCCAATGTGTACCTCCTGCAATTCTCTCCTTGGGACCAATCAACAGTGCTTTACTTGCGATCAAGCTCCACTACCAGACACCTTCAACTCCAAGATCTCCATGCCAATCTTTGACTATTGGTGCCCAGGTATCCTCCAAGATGGAAAACAATGCGCTCAACTCCTTGGACAAGGACAATGCTCACTATGTCAATTTCATCTCCAGTTCATCAAGAATGAGAAGAACTTCCATCAACAAATCCTACCATCCTCCTTTGAATGGACAAAGATCCTCCAGTTTGACCTCTACTTCCACCAGCTTGAAATTGCTGAAGAAGACTCCTTTCTCTACTACTTCAAGAAATCTACAAAATCTCTCCCTATGAAGTACAACCAGCTGGAATTTGACTCCTTCACCTTTGGCGATTGGCCACTATACTTCGTCCTCTTCTACCACCTCGACTCCAGGATTGATGATTGGCCACCACTTCCACACCCAGGCAAACTACCAAACAAACTCCCTGACTTCACAAAGATCAACCAGACTTCATCAACTCAGGGTACCCTATCAGTGAGAGACTCCTCACTGACCACCTCTTTGCATGCCAGTGGTACTCAGAAAACATCGGCAAGTTCATCAGGTACAGCCAGAAGACCATCATGGACAACTGGCAGATCTCCTTCAAGGACAACCCAGATATCCACCCTGAAAGAGTTGTATGCATCCCTTGGGACATCTTAGTTGCATCATCAGCCCTCATTGCCATTGACACCATTGATGACAAAGCCCTTCATCAACATTCTCTACTGCTCCCTACAAACTTTTCAGATGGATTTGTAGATGCCATACTTTCTCCACTTCAACCTCGACAGAGATCTCCCAACTTCACTGTGGACGAGCTCACCAACTTCATCAACAACTCATCCCTCTTCCAGGAGACCCCTACACCAACAATGATCTGAAGAACCTGAGCGCAGTTTGCACCTGTTTCACTGACTTAGCCTATTGGCAATTTGCTCATATTTTTCAAAGGCGCCCCAGGGATAAGTCTCAGATTCAGATTCCTAATGATTCCCTCAATTTGATTTGGACAGAAATTGCCCTTTCGAAGAGGCGCCCCAGGGGCGCAGTGGCTAGAACTTTCCTTAGCCGAAGCAGCACATAGAGCCACCCTTTTACATAACTTCCCCCCCTCTCCTTGGCCAATTTACCCAATCCTTTTACCAACATTTTGCCATAGTTGAATTAAAACAATTCTCCTCCGTCAGTATGAAACAATGGTACAACACCACCCGTTTCCTTCATCTTTTGTCACCAATTGCAGGAAATCGCGAGCAGTGGACTTGTCTAACCCCAAAATTGAAATAAGTAACCAGCTTGGATCAGCTTAGGGCGCGCTGCTGCGGACGTGTGGCTGAATCTGAGCTGCATATCGCTTCTGAAAAAAACAGATAATAACGATGCCCAACTCTTGAAAGCAAACAGTCTTGCTGAGCCTGTGGCCCATTCATTTCGGGTCTTTTGCTCAAAAATGCGGGCAAACTGCAACTTCATTTCTGGCCAAGCCTGCACTACGAGTACCAGACATACAAATCACACTTCAACTTCAACTGACAGTAACTGACTATAATAAACTTACTGATTGATTGAGGACATGACTTCAGAAACGACTGGAAATCAGACGGCCTTGCGGTCATACTGAGCAGGAAGAGCTGCGTCCTGAAGCCTGGGTCTTCTATTGACGCTCGAACATGCGGCGACTCATCGTCTGAAAGGCTGAGCCAAGAACCCAAGGCCTTTCAGCAACTCGGCGTAAAACTGTGGTTCGATTGCTTGAACCTCAAGACATGAAGGCATAAAATCTGTATAGACGATTCTAGACATATGAATTTAATATACCACAAACATACATAAATCATACAAATCAATTACAGGACTTGACTTCTCTGAACGACCACAGCTAGGCCGGAAACTGTGATGTATTGTCTGGTTCCCGGCTTTGCCTCGGCAAAGGAACACACCAGTCGGCTTGTTGACAACCAAACCACGACTGGTAGGGACTCGCAGCTATGGATTATGATATCAGACATTGGGCTGGTTGGTGGTTGAGCCACCCCTCTGAAAAATATGAAAGTCAATGGGAAGGATGACATCCCATATATTATATTATATTATATTATATTATATATATTCCCATATTAATTATGGAACATAAAAAATATATGTGAAACCACCAACCAGTTAAGGGTAGTTTCACATATCCCCGAACTCATCATCAACCTACAGGGCCCCCTCAGGGGTTGGCCAAACACTGAGCCAACTGCAGGATCCTCTTTGCAGAGATACACATCAGACCATGGAGGAGCTTGACCTTGGTACCCCAACTTGCCCCAACTCCCAGTCGCCAATCCAGGCAAGTCTTTCCTCAAAAAAAAAAACAAGCTTGGGACAAAGAACAAAATCAGAGGCTGCAAGATGGCCGTCTTTGCTAACCTTTGAGCAGGATTCAGGAACTGCCGACAATCAGACAGGCTTCAACGACGATTCTGTCCAAGCCCCAAACGGGAACAAATTTGCCGCCCTGCGCCCATTTAAAGAGGGGAAGAGCCTCCGGACGGGTCGCATGACACCTAAGCAACTAGACCTCCAGTTGAAAAACAAATGGTTAGAAGGAAAGGATAGTTCTCTTGACTAGCCGCTAAAAGCTGCTAAAACCAATGCTGCTTACTATATGGACCAAACATGACTGAAGACTGGTTAACATTAATGTTAAAATGTGTCATTGTTTTTCTGTCACCTCAAGATATCTTAGACTATTTCAGTCTTGAAACCCATATGGTGACTTGGAGGTAGCCCCCATTTTCAGAACCCCCGCATATCTGTGTCATAGTGCCCACATGTGCCCATGACCCTTTCGGTATCCCCAAGCGGCACCGTGTAATTTGCACCGTCCAACATGGCTGCATCAATGACTTGCCCTTGTCCACTTCTCTGTCTCTCAAGGAGCGCCTGGGTCGCAGATTTGAAGTACCCCATTGGTTTCCAAAAAACGACAACCATAATTTTTGGGGATGATTTTGGTGTAGCCCAATTTTAGGAAATTCCCACATGTGTTTGATTGTCTAAGACTATATAAAATTATCTAAAACACTCTGACTTCGAATGATTTCGCTGTTGACCTGTGGATAATCTGAATCTCTCAGTTCAGCTCAGTTTGTGGCCAAGAGCACACCCATTGCCAATATCATTCCTCCACCTGCCTGAAGCGCTGTCTGATGCACTCTGAAGGCATGGGGCTTCCAGATCAGGTGGATACAGCAGCGTGCTTTGTGCATTCAGATGGTATGTCCAATCGTCCAATGATGTCAATAGATGAATAAAATATTAGCAACTTAATACAAAGTAGTATAATGTAGTATAGATATCAGTATACTGATATCAATGATATCGCAATAATATACCATTCTGTCGCATTGCGCTTAAGGTGTTCCTGCTTGATAAATCACTCAGCGAAGTCACGTAGTCTCCAGCGAAGTTGGCGGGCGGGAAAGGCTTCTCAGTGCCACGTCTGAAGAAGTCCAGCAATCCTCGAGGCAAACAGGACAGCCGTGCAGCTGGCCTGAGAATAGACATTTTTCAGGAGCCAAAATTGGGCACTTTTTTTTGCACGAACACAAATAAGGATTTCATCGAGAAATGACACATTTAACCATAATCAATTGCGGATCTAATCAGTTCAATTGATTCATTGCTTGACAAAATCATGACAGTTTTCTACAGGCAAGCATGATATAGGATTTGTTCATCGGTAACTTTCCGATATACTGATAAACTTGATAAGCCAATTCTTGCCCCATCATTTGGGTGATCACATTTTTTAGACCCATCAAACAGTCGACAAAACTAGACCCATGCCCGACGCCAGGCTACCAGAACAAGGTTTGTCTGAAAATGTGTTGACCCATATGGCCCATACCCCTCAAAATAGTCCATTTCCACGGGGAAAATGATGATTCTTGCATGTGACTAACCATCAAATTTAGGAGGTTTGCTCGGAATTCTCAGAGATTCATAACTGCGTCGTCCAGGAAAGGACGAAAAAAATCCTGACTAAGCATCAAATTTGGGGTGCCTCAGTGCCTTCCCCCGAATTTTCATATATTTTCATGTAGCAGAGCAGAACTGAGTCGTCCGGACCTGACAACGCAATGTAATTGCTGTCGTGGCCTGCCATTTGACGGTATTCACTACCACCTTGACCGAATCCTGCGACGACTTTTGCCCACAGACGGCGCATGAAGCATTCAACGATATGCAAGGCATGTTTTAAGTAACTCCCGATAGAACAGTATAATCCGAATCATTCCGAATCCATCAAAATAAATCATGCGCGTATCACTTTTAATATTCGTTTAATCACTTTTCTATCTTGAAGAGGGATACTTTTTTTGCGACAGAACTTGACAGAACTTGCTCAAATCTCGTCCTGTCATCCTGCCATAGATGAGCTTTGGGTTCACCGAGCATAAGACTTCTGGACCAATGCCAAGCTTCTCTACGACCTTGGCATCGATGGAAAAAATGTGTGGAAAATTTCCAGCGATCCAGGATCAATCTATTGGCTGGTTGCTTCTGGCCCATGCATATCCATGCATCAGGTATGTTTCAAAGCAACATGCAAATCTATATAAATCCCATTCATGGCCTTGGGTTTGAATAGCACGTGAGCCTTTTTTTAGCAGGAGAATGCTTGGTCAGTCAGGTGCCATCAGCCGGCATGTAGGATTCAGCATCTTCAAACGAAGAGCAGCTCGAATTTCCACTCTCACAGCTGAAATCAGGTTGTTGGCCGTTACAATGGGTGCCATGCTTCCGAACTTCTGGACGGTGAGACACAGCAAAACAAAGCATGTAAAAGAATGCTTGCTCACAGCTCTTCTGCAAGCAAGACTTGTTGAAGCTCTGATGTCAAACATGCTCTGTCATCCTCCTTGGATGAACTACCACTCTCTGCCGCAACAACAGCTCTTGCCAGCGTCTTTAAAGTCCCTGTCTGCGGAGTTTGCCTACGGTTGAGTCGTGTTGTAATCCGCCGGTTTTCTGAAATTTCAAGCGAACATCTCAAAAACCAGGTGGGATTCTACAGTTCAGGTGATATCAAACACTACTAATCTACATTAATTCTTTATATTCTTTATATACAAAAAGAGATAGATGGATATAGATGGTTTCCTTGTCACATCATCCTGCAGATCTTCCAGGTACATCAAGAAAACGATACGAATGAGTCTTTGCCCAAGCCTGCCTAGATCTCACAAACGATGTATACCTTGTAAGAGTGCTCCATGCCTTTGGAACGCAAAACCCCAATGGGGTCACTTTCAAAGGCTTCTGGCTAAAGCTTTGAATGCTTTCAGCAAACATAGAATGACCGCAGCACAATCGCGTTGCTTGTAAAAGCCCGAACCAAGTAGCCCATACACTTGCATATTCATCATCGGATGCATTAGGAGACATCAGCCTGTTTGAATGAACTGGCTTTTCAGATATTGCTCGCACTTTCGAGAATGGCAGCTGTGCTCGGATCCTCTCCAACATCGCCTGTGTCACTTGTTGTGAATCTGATGCAACCAAAATGGTCGGCTCAGCTTCCGAAGCAACTGCTGATAAAATGCAGTCAGCTATTTCCCTGATGAGTTTCATGAACAGATTTCTCGCGGCGGGTGACTCCAAAGCAAATTCTCCTTCCACCGAATCAATGACATACGTGCGTACGTGAATGGCCGCAAGCTCTTTGGGTCTTTCTCCACCAAAGGTTAGGTCTAACTGCCTCAAGGTGTGAACAGAAGGTTGCAACAGCAAATATTTTACGGCTTCCATGGGTTTGACCATCATATTGTAACTGCGATAGTGACAAGCTCTGGAACACGGACCAGTGGCTTCAGCTACGATTTCATGTCGCAGGTGTTGACTCCGATTCGGCTGATGCTCAAGCTCAAGAAGGGGAGAGAGGCCAACAGCCCAAGCACCGATATCCACGGCTCCATCGGCTGGAGCAACCTCGAAACGAATAAATGGTGAACTCATCAAACAGTAGTGCAAGTAGTTGGGTAGTGAAGCATCGTGAAGCTGATCTCCTATACCATTCCTTGGTCTCCAAAGAAAGACCTGAACACTCTCTTGATGTGCAGCTTCTTGATGCCATACTGCATAGCTCCTCAAAAGATCTTCAGCATCTTGTGGCACTTCTGTGTCAATCCATGGGCCCCTCCATGGATTTGCGGAAACATATTGTAGCAGTGCTGGCAGCAAAAAGGATATCTTTAAGGACAAAGGAAAGCGTTGAACTTTGACTGAGCCCATTCTTGAGCACAAACAAAGTAGTTCATGGCATGGGCTGACAAGGAACAAAGATCACTTTGCATAGGGTGGTATGAAAAAACCCAGTTGATCGCATCGTGGCAACCCTGCATTCTTGGTTCCAAGAAATTATTGCATTTCAACATGTACTTGGCTGGTATTGAGAAGTGCTTGAACGATGTTTGCTATCGAAGGCTTCATCATATCTTGACATGTGACATATTTCTCGGTACCTGAGGCGCCTGCCCCAGGTCGGAAGGGCTCCAAAAATACATCTGCTGATGCTGCTAAACGTTTGAGAACCTTCACAGGCTGCCCAATGACAGGGAAAGGAAGCTGATAGAGACAGCCTGGGACAACTGCTTATGGCCAGTCCAAATACCAACGGATCCTTTGACACAAAATGCAACAAATCATAGAACACCCATGAAAATCATTGCTAAGAAACCACGTCACGTCAAAGGCCACAGCAATCACAGCTGTAGCTAAACCATGCTAAACCATAGCAAAATCATATATAGAAAATCCTTCTTATACACATCATCCACATCATATAGATATATATGATCATATATGATCATATATGATCATATATGATCATATAATCATATATGATCATATATATATATATTATATATATGGACCCAAAATATCACATCAGTCATCTAATTTTGGGTCCATCAACTTTGCACGGCGGGACAACTGCCTTGACGCCCTCTCGAGATTTGATGTCAATTGCAATAGATCCTGGACGCATCGAAGATTAAGGCAGCAAAAATGCGACGCGACAAATGACCTCAAAAAAAAGGGAGAGAATGGACATCATGTTGTGGATTTGTATGAAAAAAGTGGGGAAACCTCCCAAAGTTACCAAATTTCATGACTTTATTGTCATGGTTTCACAACTCGTATTCCCAATAGAATGGCAACTTTGGGAGTATCTCCTGTTTTCATACACACACAAGTAAATAGTGCCAAGCAGCTTAAGCAGCTAAAAACATTGCTAAGGTTGCGTCGCTTTCCCCTTGAAACGGGATCTTGCTGTGATAGAACGATACCGCCCTGCCTAAGCGCTACAGTCGCTACAGTCTCTGAATTCATCAGCATGTTGTGGTCGGCAGATGTCGGCAGCGTTACATGTGGAATTTCTGAAAAACCTCTCGAGGCTTGCACGCTTTGCACACCGTCACGACCTGGGCAGGTGGGCTGCACGGGATAATTTCAGAACCGGTCAGTGTCATTGGGTGTTGGAATGTCGATGTAGGCCCCAAACGTCGGCTCCAAAATCTGCCAGAACACAAGCAGCTAAAGGGCAAGGGCCAATACCTGGGAAGTGATGCTTCTGCAAACGACAAAGAAACTACCAGGCCATGCAGTTTTTGTCATAGAAAGTCTTGAGGTCTGTACCTTCGAGTTCCAAGACTTTCACCCCAGCCAGCGCCATGTCCGCCATGTTGCTCCGTGCCATGCTTGAAATGGCTTCTAAGTTGCTGCGGAATGCTGCTGCATAGTGAATGCTGCGGAGCACAAATGGTCTACCGCAGTTCTGCTTCCTCATCCTGGCTGCATTTCCTTTCCAAGAGAAGGAAGAGGGGAGAAGGAACATTGCAGTAAAGACAAAGGAAGAAAACGAGAAAGGTGCATTTGAAATAGAAAAAAACAGCGAAATAGCAAAAAAGAAAGTGCTACGAAGTTAAAACAAAGGGAAGAGTAACAGGCAACGGAAAAAATACAAACTGGAGAAATACTGTAATGAAAAACCGAGGAAGAGCTATATAGATACAAACGACATGAAATTGGAATAAGAAAACGAATATGAGTTTGCTAAAGCAAAGAGGCTTTAGTGCAGGAACGGCCCCCACTCAATCTTGGAAAAGGGGCTGCCAAAAGAACCCTTGGAAAAGGAACTAGAAAAGGAAGCAGAAGGGGAGAAGAAAATTGAAAATAAATTGAAAAGGAAGAGAGTGAGAAAGAGAAATTTGAAGTGCAAAAAATAGTGAAAGAGTAAAAGGGATATACAGCGTTGTGAAACCCGAGAAACAAGGAACAAAAAGAGGTGAAGGTAAAGAAGAAAAGAACAAGGAAGGCCCCAAACTGGCAATGGAAGAGGAGAAGCAAACAAACAAATGACAAGGAAAAAGAAACAACCAACGGATACGAAGCTGCATTTTGGCACTGTTACAGGGAGCTATAAAGCTTGGAAAAGAGACCCAACAAACAAAGCAACTAAGGAAAAGAAACTGGAAAGGAAACAAATAAGGATAAGAAGAAGAGAGAAGAGACAGAGACTGGAATGTAACAAGGCAAACTGGAGAAACGATAGCACAGCAGGGAAACAAGAAGGGAGAAAAGGAGCGGCAGGAGGAAACGGAAAAGGACATGGAAAGGAGGAACACACAGATAATAAAGAAACCGTAAAGGGTCAAAGGGAAGAGAAGACAGAAAAACATCTCAGATTCTAGTTGACAGGGCCCTGTCATGGGCACAAAATGGAGCCTTTCATACGTGAGTTACGTGATACACACTACACTACACACTGGATCCCCTCCCCACTGCCCTTTTTCATCTCTCTCTTCCAGCTCCCTTTGGTCCCCATTTTGTTTATTTCATTTTATTTCTTTCTGCTGCATTTCTCTGTCTATGAATTGTGTGTTCTCTTTATTCCTGGCCTTGCCTTTCCAAGATCGCAAGGGCCCCATCACAATCACAAAAAGAAGGCTTTCATGCGCAGCATACTATTCACACTATTCAAATTCACAATTGGTTTATCCGCTTCATGTTCATATCCTCTTCTTGCTCTTGTTTCTCCTCCGGCTCGTAGAGTGTGTGGCTCAAGGTTGTGTGCCGCGTGCACGTTCAAACAATGACAGGATGCTTGATCAGCTTATTTTTTTTCGCTTCTGGTTCCCTGTTCTCTTGAACCCTCATTTTGGGTGACTTTTACAGTACTCTGTGGCCTTCCACTGTGTTGGGATGTTACAATATAACTTGATGACTCTGGGTTTGCGAACCCAGAGACGTTGTTGATGACCCTCTGCGGATATTCGGCTGTCTCCAAAGATTAGTTTTCGTAACTTGTTTACATAAACCATTAAAAAACCTAGAAAAAACCTAGATTAACCCTAAAGAAACCATAAATGAACCCTAAAGAAACCCTAAACAATTACTGTACTACATATACTGTAAAGGATGCAAAAACCCTGTGAACATGTATATAGTGGAATGCCTGTGGAGTGGAGCGCACGTGCTGCGGGGAGTGTTTGTTCTTGTCCTCGGCCTCTTCTTCTTCTTCTTCTTCCTTTGTTGTTCACATGTTCCATTTACGCATGTGTAAAGCTATATTCTTTGCTGCCTAAACCGCGGAATTGAATCAGACAAAAAACAATGGCCATAGAACATGTGTAAACATGTGTGCTCCAGGAAACCTTCCTTTTGGCTTTTAATCAATGTCCTTTCCCAAAGTGGAACAAAGACAATTTGGACTTGGCTTGCCAATAATACCATCAATACAACGGGAAAAATGCTGGAGTACAAGAAGCCGTAATAGAAATTGGAGAAGGCGACACTAAAAGGAAGAAATTTGAATGTATAGTGGGTTTTGCACGTAGAGCCCATTTTGTGCCCGTGACGGAGCCCACTCAATGTCGGGAGCTGTAAAAGGAAACAGAATGATACGTCATGAAGAAGGAAGAGAACAAGAAGATGAATTGAACTGGAACTGAAAGAGGAATCAGAAGGGGGAGAAGAACATTGAAAAGAAATGAACAATGGAAAATAGTGAGAAAGGGACATTTGAAGTGCACAAAATAGTGAAAGAGTAAAAGGGATAGCGCTATGAAACCGAAGAAACAAGGAACAAAAAGAGGTGAAGGTAAATAAGAAGAAAAAGAACAAGGAAGGCCCCAAACTGGCAATGGAACTGGAGCAGCAAATGACAAGGAAAAGGACACAACCAACGGATACGAAGCTGCATTTTGGCACTGTTACAGGGCGGTATAAACCTTGGAAAAGAGACAGGAAAGGAAAAAAATAAGGACAAGAAGAAGAGAGAAGAGACAGAGACTGAAAACCCAGTCAATGGAAAGCACAGTTAAGGGAAAATACCAGTTAAGGGAAAACCCGGTGAAAGGTTAAATGGATAAAAAAATAAGTTAAATACTCAATTATGTAAACATGTTTAAATGATTGAAATGATTTGGTGGCCATGCTGGCATCTTTTTCAATTTTTGGTAATTTTGGTTATTTTGGCAAAGGTTGGAAATTTTAGAAGTTTTGACAAGTTTTGGCTATTTCTCAAGCTTGGGCAATTCTTGGCAAAATTTGACATTTTTGTTTATTTTGACTATGTGCTAATTTTGATGACTTTTGCCATTTTTGGCAATTGTTCGACGTTTTGGATTTTGGCATTTTTTTGCAATTTTTGGCAATTTGTTGCTTTTGGTCATGTTGGCAATTTTGATTGACTTTAGTCCATTTCGGAAAAGTTGAGCAATTTTGGAAAATGTTGGCTATCTGTCGATTTTAGTAAAATTTGCCAATTTTAGCAAATGTTGTACTTTTGGCAATTGTGCCAAAGTTTCACCAATTTGACATTTTAACATTTTTTTTTGCAACTTGTTAATTTTGATCATTTTGGGAACTTTGCCAATTTTGGCAATAATGAATGGTTTTGGCAATATTGGTTAACAAAAACTATCTATTCTTTTTAGGTTAAATGAATTAAATCAATTAAATTAATTAATGAATTAAATCAACTAAATTAAGTAAACTAATTAAATTAATTAGACAAATTACATTCAAAACAACACAGTACTTAATTTAATTAATCAAATCAAATTAAATGATTAATCTAATGAAACTAGTTAAAATAATTATACTAGTCAAATAAATTAAACTAATTAAGTTAATTAGACTTAAACAAAAATACATTATTTAAATGAACTAAATGAACAAAATTAATTAAATTAAGTAAATTAATTAAATTAGTTAAACTAATTAAACTAATAAAACTAATAAACAAAAATCAATTAATTCAATTAATTGAACTAATCTAGCTCTAGTTAACTAAATTAATCAAATTAAGCAAATTAAGTGCATTAATTGAACGAATCAAATTAGTTAAACTAATTATATAAATGAAGTAAATTAATAAAATTGATTAAATGAATCGGAAAAATAGGTTAACTAAATTAAGTCAAATTATTAAAGTTTAATTGATTTTAAAAAAAAATGATTAATCAAATTAATTAAATTAATGTCATTAATTAAATTATTCCAAGTAATGGAACTAAGCTAATTCATTAACCTAATGAAAATTTTAAATTAATTAAACGAACTTAATGCATTAATTAAATTAATTAATTTGACCAACAGTATTCAACATTAATTATATCAATGAAAATTAATTACATCAATTAGGCTAATCAAATTAATGAACATAATACAATTAATGAAATTACCCAAAATTAACTATAGTCATTAAATTTATGAACTTAATTAATTGAATGAAATTAGTTAAATTAGTCAAATTAATTAGAGTAATTAACATTAATTAGATTAAATAACATTAATTAGATTAATTAACATTAATTAAACTAATTTCAAATTCATTAGATTAATTGGGTTAATTAAATGAATTAGATTAACTAAAATAATTAACTAAATTAATTTAATTGATTACATTAATTAAATCAATTAAATTAATTAAAATAATTCAATTGTTTAAATCAATTAAATTATCAAAGTGTCAATTTACTTAATGTGTTTAAATTGATTAAATGAATCAAATTGAATTAAAAGAAAGAAAAACGGAGGAGAACAAAGCAACAAAATAGTACCTAAAGGTCTCTCGATCATATCTATATATATATACATATATATTATCTGATGGGAGAAACATGGAAAAACTCTTCAACCAATCCAGTAATGTCAACTGTCGCGTCGTGTCCATGAAAACATGCGGAGTCTGGCCTGGCTTCTTAGGCTCTAGGACAAAGACCTGGTGTTCGATCCATGGGAGACTCACAGAGGTGTTTTGCATCAGACGGCTTAGCCGTAAGCACACCAAGTAAATCTCTTGATCTGGATTTAAAACTATGCTAATGTACCAAAAACATCCAAAAACCTATTGAATAGTGATGTGCCAACGAAAGATAAACAAATTTTGCCTGCGAAAACCGGCAGAAAACGCTTCTTAAAACGACATTGGATCGGGAGCCGTTCCTCGGAATGCGCAGACACAAAGTGTTGCACACCGCCGTGCTGCTGAAGCACCCAGCGGTGTGTACTGCCGCCTTCCTGCAGAGTTGGTGGCCTGTATCTATTGGATTCATTGGTAAATGATAATTAATGGTAAATTAATGGTAAATGAATAGTCAGGGATTTATTTTTGGGAAATTATAAACTTACGATTTTCAATGGTGAAAAAAATAGTAAGATTACATAAGATTACAGTATACGATGTCATGAATCCAATACATTCCAATCCTCAGTACTTGTGAGAAATCTGATGAGTCGGGGTCAAGATTCGTGTTTGTCTGAAAATAGGCTACCCATGGCTACCCCGGCTACCATCAACTGGTTTAGATTCTAACAAGTCTAACATGTTTCATATAGTTTTTTCTGTGGAACTACCACAGTTTTCTGGTAGATAGGCTCATTTTCAGGCACCCCGATACTGGAAATTAGCTCATGACATATAGTTGGTGAGTTGAATATCCGATAACATATCCCTATATTATTATCCCCGTAATAGATGATAGTTGGTGAGTTTCCCTCCGGTAACCGTGGCAGCCTTCACATCCCACCATTTAGCCACATGTTCGGGGGAAACCCCAGCCAGCAAAGTTTCATGTTACGGGAGGGTACAATCCATAAAATATCCCCATGAAATAATTGTAGTACACCCAAAATCCTCCATTTGACCATCACCAGCAACATGCCTTTCTGTACTAAATTCAATTCGGAATATCCACCATTGATTGCCCCAAAAAATGTCCTAAGCCCATCGAATTTTGTCCCAGGCCCAAAGCCGTAGCGGCAGTGCCTGCTGATAAATGTAGCCCACTGCACTTGCTGGGCAACTGCCACCACTCCACCTTAAAGCTGAAATTGAAGCGCCCATCGTTTTTGGCCAAATGACACGTTTTTTTTGTTGGTAAAAATGCCCCATCTTAACCCATATCTAAACCCAAACCTAACCTTACTACTGTCTAAAAACATGTATATATATAATATATCTATTATATAAATTTATATATTACATTCATTATATCATACATTATTATAATACCATGTGAACCATGATTAATGATTCAATAGGAACAAGTCACGAGAGATATATCATGTCACTCTTGGGGTCCTATCTTTTCTTCAGTGCTTGAGGCCTCTAGGGATATGGCTGAAGAAGCTGAATCAGCGCCCAAACGGTGGCATGGTCGCCTCCTAGATGCGGCCACCCGACATGAATGGCTAACAGTACAGGACCTTCAATGGCTGCTATACTTCAAGGTTTGGGACATGAGGAATCTTTTTTATTGGATCGGATATTGTAACTAAGATTAACTAAGCATCAACTAATCTCAAGTATGGGTGTGTCTCAAAAATGGTGAATATAGAGTTCAAATATGGCTGCTTTAACAGAGAAAAATCATGATTATCCAGTTGATGGAATGGCATCCCCGTTTTTCAAACAAACCCATATATGGTTCGACTCTGCCATGCCTCTTGACAAGTTTCAATCAACCTCTTTGCATTTTGGAGCATTAGACCGGGCTGGTCATTGCTCTAGTCCGGACCTGCATCGCTCCAGTATGCCATGGGTCTACATTGATGGCGGCTGCGATATGAAATACTTGGGACATCTTGGGACTTCAGTGATATTCTCTGAGTAGGATTCTCTGACTACTATGATCGAAGGGAAAAAACACGTGTGACATCTTCTCACTGTACTTGCCTCGCGCCCTTTTTCAAATCTAATCAAAACCATGAGTTCCACATCGCACTGTCATGAAGTGGTACACCATGTCTCAGCATGTCTCAGCTTGGTTTGATCAAACAGCTGAGGGTCAGGGCGGATGAAACAGCAAGCATATCCAAACATCCATGGACGCGTCGTGAAGCAAGAGCCCACTAACAATGCTTGACAATTCGAAAGTATACCTGAGTGTATATAATATACAATATAAAGTAATCATGAAGTACTGTCTAGGAATCCTCGCATGCTCATGTTTGGTTGAAATCTGTGAAGCCTTTCTGAATCAGGCCAAGATCATACAGGGATTCCTTGACAAAAGCATCAAATGGCGCATTGCGTTTCGTCCCCTTTGATCCCTCGCATCAGAAACAGTTCATGGCATCTCAGTGCCAAGCTAAGTAAACCAAAGTACCAAGGGGCTGTGGCTGAGAATGTGGATCAACCCCATGAAATGATATAAAATTGTCATTTTTAGGGGAACAGAGTTTGAAAATGATGAGTTGGGGGTGCCCTATGTTCAGACCTTGTCCCCAAGTACTGTCTAGCATCAGGCCAAGCTCCTCAATGCCAGCCCCAGGATCTTATAGAGATTCACGGAGCACCAAACAACTGACGTGCGTAAAGCCAGCAAATCACATGACACGATTCAAAAGCATTCAAGGTCTTTC